>Ga0075120_10001960_pt1 | contig 15316 bp, 10 predicted proteins | sample AntAceMetag02UKL_FD_69792 | JGI IMG/M metagenome (GOLD analysis project Ga0075120, IMG submission 69792) | Saline lake microbial communities from Ace Lake, Antarctica - Antarctic Ace Lake Metagenome 02UKL | ecosystem: Environmental > Aquatic > Non-marine Saline and Alkaline > Saline | place... | reverse complement strand
TTCATCGCCAGCATGTTGATATGCTTGTACCCCTTGATCGCCGCATCCAGCGACCGTTTAGACGCCGCAAACTTCGGCGGATCCAGCACCATCAAGTCAAACGTGCCAAAAGGCATTGTCCCCAGATACTCCTTCATGTCCGCTTCCACAAACTCATCCCCCGAAGGTTCCAACCCATTCAGCGCATAATTTCGACGCCCCGTCGCCAGCGCCGGTGCCGACGCATCCACATTGCATACCTGCACCGCACCTGCACGCCGTGCGCCGACCCCCACCGAACACGTATAAGAATACCCATTCAGCACCCGACGTCCACCGCACCACGACGCGATAGTCTCCCGGTTCGCACGCTGATCCAGAAAGAACCCCGTCTTCTGCCCGTGACACACATCCACCAGCAGCCGAATCCCATTCTCCTCGATCTCCACCTCCTCCGGTTCCTCCCCGAAACGCATCCCTTCCCGCTCCCCGATCTTCTCCGTCCGACGCGACTCCGAACGGCTCCGCTCCACCACCGCACGCGGCGCCAACTCATCCACCAGTGCCTCCGTCACCAGCGGCATCAATTCATCCATACCCGCTGTGGACGACTGCACCACCAACACATCCGCATAGCGATCCACCACCAGCCCCGGCAGGCCATCCGCCTCCGCATGCGCCAGCCGATACGCATTGCTCCGCCCGCGCACCAACCCCTCCTTCAACACGCTCAACGACCGAAAACGCTCACGAAAAAACGCAACATCCAGCACCCGCTCATCCCACGAAATCACCCGGGCCGCAAGGCTCGTGTTCGGATTGATATAGCCCGTACCCACCACCCGATCCTTCAAAATCAAATGACACAACCGCGTATCAGCCGGATCACCCTCCACCCGATCAATCGCCCCCGAAAAAATCCACGGACTCCGGTTCTCCACCACTTCTCTCCGCCCGCTCTTCAAATGCACCTTTAGATAATCCATAGCCCCTCATTTCCTGCTGGTTGAATAAGCGCGCAGCATGACACACCCCTCCTCCTTCCCACAAGTCAAACCAATCCACGCCGACAAACTCACCTGGCGCTTGCGGAAAAACTCCTCCTTTGCTATACACACCTTCCAGATAAACGGGGCACCCGTAGCTCAATTGGATAGAGCGTCTGACTTCGGATCAGAAGGTTGGGAGTTCGAGCCTCTCCGGGTGCGCCATATCCTCCAATGAGTTTACTGATAGATCAGCGTTACAGGTAAGTGTTAACATGCTTAGATCAGTACCTTTTTTGATGATTGTTGTCGTTTGGTTGAAAAATGGGGAGGCGTAAAATGGACAGCAAAGATAAACGCTCTGAGGGGGAACTGCTCCAGGGACAGGCGGAACAGGAATTGCAGCGAAGCGAGAGGATGCTCCATAAAGTCCTTGATCTCGCGCCTGCCTATATCTGCGCGAAGAACCTGGAGGGGCGCTTTCTTCTTGTGAATCAGAGGCTGGCCGACTTCTACGGACGAACCGCAAAGGAGATGACCAACATGCTCCACGCCGAGGTCTGCGAGGATCAGCAGGAACTGGCTCAGATGCTCGCCGCCGATCGAGACGTAATGGAGAATGGCCGACACGTGCACATCCCCGAAGAGACGATGGAGGGCCCCGACGGATCAATGGCCGTGCTTGAGACGCACAAGATTCCCTTCACCGCCGACGGTGCGCCCGCCGTACTCATCATCTCGGCGGACATTACCGAACGCAAGCGGACAGATGAGGCATTAAAAGTCGCCCTGCTGAAGGCTGAAAAACTGGCCCGGGAGGCCGACGCCGCCAACGAGGCCAAAAGCCAGTTTCTGGCCAATATCACACATGAACTCAGGACGCCGCTCAATGGCGTGCTGGGAATGAACCATCTTCTCCGGGACACGCCACTGACAGAAGAACAACATGAATTCATCGACATGGCGATCAGCAGTGCCCAAGCGCTGAAGCAACTAATAAACAATGTGCTAGATTATGCGAAAATGGAATCCCAGGCGTTCAAGCTGGATGAGCAGCCCCTTGATTTAAGGGCCTCCCTGATTGAATGCGTGGATGAGTTGCAAGCGCTGGCCGACCAAAAACAGATCGAGCTTCTGTTTGACGTATCGGAGGAGGTCCCCTTCTGCTTGATGGGCGATTCAAAGCGCATCAAGGCCATCATCTGGCACTTGACAGCCAACGCGATCAAGTTCACTTCGCAGGGCTCGGTACATGTAAAAATTACGCAATGGAAGGAGATCGAAGACCTCTCCCTCTTGCGAATCACCATTACCGATACCGGGATAGGCATTCCCAAGGATAAGCAGCCTTTTATTTTCGATCAATTCTATCAGGGGGACGGCTCTTCTACCCGCCGGCACGGCGGGACTGGGATCGGGTTGACGATCGTCAAGCAGTTGCTTCAGAGAATGGTCGGTGAAATTGAATTTTCCAGCGAGCAAGGCCACGGCACAGAATTCCGGGTCTCCTTAGCCCTTAAAAAAGCGACGCCTCCACCATCTTGGAAACCTGTGTTTGCGCCGAAAGGTCGTCCGAAATCTGTGGCAGACCTAACCGGCTCTTTCCAGCATATCAACGCCCGTGTGCTCGTGGTTGAGGACAACCCAACCAGCATGCTGTTCGCAGTGAATGTCCTTCAAAAATTCGGGATAGCAACGGGCACCGCTAGAAATGGAGAGGAAGCATTAAAGGCGCTCGAAAAAGAACCCTTTGACCTGATCCTCATGGATATACAAATGCCGGTGATGGACGGCTTGGAGGCAACTAGGCGCATTCGACTGCATGAACAAACCATTCCAATCATTGCGTTGACCGCCCACCTTGAAACAGCCGACCGCGCGACTTGCCTCGAAGCGGGGATGAATGATCACTTGGAGAAACCGATCAATCCCCACGCATTAGCAAATATATTGGAAACGTGGCTGACTCCCAAACGCCGAACCAGCTAGCAATCCGTCGAACGTTAGGTGTTTTAAAACCCGCGGACTGGAAGTCCACGCTACTTGAACCACCTCGTGGCAACGGCGGTCCTTTTCTCTCTTGCTGAAAGGCGCATGAGCCATGCGCCGTCCAAAGAGTGGAAATGGCCGTATGGGTAGCGTGGTGCTCTCCGAGCGCCACGGGTTCCTTGGCAGTGATACCCCGCGACCTCCGTCCGCTCGGCGAGCAGACGGCTACGCAAAAACTACGCGCAGGAGGTGGGGTCATTCCCCGGAGGCTTACGTTTTAAGGTGATATCGGCGGTGCTTTCTAGACGCGCAGCCAACGTGCCTGGAAGGGTGCCAGACGAACGGATTGCCCCGCACTCAGCGTTTTCCCGCTGAGCAGATCGACCGCACTTTCAGCGTTCAGCGACGGCGCAATCCGGCTGAACGACGGAAGAACCCGGTTGCGCGAGGTCACGTTGAAGATACACAGGACAGCCCCATCGCCAGGTTCGCCCCGAAGCAGCGCGAAGATGCCCGGTGCAGGAGAAAGTACGACCTGCGGGCTCTGCGGTGAGAAAGCGGGCTGGCCGCGTCGCAGGCGAAGGGCCTCGACATATCGCGTGAACACCGGATTTCCGCCGTGGTCAAGCGAGGCCAGGATTTCATCAGGCGTCCATTTATGGCGGTTGATGCTGCGGGCGCGGCCTGTGGCCTTCACCCCTTCGTGGTCGTTGGGCGCCGCGAGGAGACTGTTGAAATAGACGGCGGGCACCCCTTGCAGACTCATCGCAATGAGCTGCGAGCAGAGAAACCGGTCGGCCTGAAGGGCATCCTCCGCACCTTTTCCAAGGGCGTCATAGTAGGTGACATTCAGTTCGTAGGCGCTTTTCGTGCCGTCGCTGTTTTTTTTGTATGACGTGCTTCCGCCCTGGCTTTCCGTGTGTTGCAGGAGGGCCTGAATCTGACTCGGCGCGAGCAGTCCTTCGAGCGGACGCACCCCGACGCCGTCGTGCGAGGCGGTGAAATTGAGAAAGGCGCATCCGGGCGGCGGCGCTTCGAGGGCGGCGGCCCAGTCGGTGAGCGGGCCGGCCTCTTCGGCAATCAGAGTGTGCAGCAGGAGCGGCGGAAGGGCGAACTGATAGACCATGCGGGCTTCATCGCCTTCGCCGAAGTAGCTGACGTTTTCGGCGTGGGGCACGTTGGTTTCGGTCAGCAGCACCACATGCGGAGCAATCATATCCACAATATCGCGAAACAGTTTCACCACCTGATGCGTTTGCGGCAGATGAATGCAGGTGGTACCGATTTCCTTCCAGAGATAGGCAATGGCATCCATGCGGATGAAGGAGGCCCCTTGCACAATGTATTGAAAGAGTACGTCCAGCATGTCGAAGAGTACGTCCGGGTTGCCGTAATTCAGGTCAATCTGATCGCTGCTGAAGGTGGTCCAGAGGTGGAGTTCGCCGTGCGCAGTGGAGACGGGCGTAAGCAGAGGCAGGTCGCGTGGGCGCGTCACGTTGCGGAGGGCCGCCTGAGGATTTACGGCAATGAAATAATCGCGGTACGGGGCGACGCCACGCACAAAGTCCTCAAACCAGGTACTGCCCCGCGAGACATGGTTCAGCACAAAATCGAACATCAGTTCGGCCTCCTGGCTGAGCGCGGTCACCTCTTTCCAGGTGCCGAGCGCCGGGTCCACCACACGATAATCCAACACCGAGAAACCATCATCGGACGAATAAGGAAAAAACGGCAGCAGATGAATCATACTGAAGGCATCACCTAACTGCTCATGAAAAAAGAGACGAAGCAGACGCAGCGGGGTGTGTGTTTCGGATGCGGGGTCGCGCACCATGTCGCCATAGGTGATCAACAGGGTGTCGGCCTCGGTCAACACGCGCGGCGGCTTGCCGAGTTGGTCAATGCCGTAGCGGTCCGACATGGAGTTGAGGCGCTGCATACAATGATCGGCACGATTTGTGCCGTAGAGCATTTCAAAGCTGTCGTGCATGGCTTTTCCACGCAGTAATTTATCTAGTCTCATGTTTCCAGCCCCCGGATGTTTGTGATTTGGGTGTGGAGTTGATGGCGCAGCACGGCATAGCTGTAATAGCGAAGGGCCACGGCGTAATTGTGGTCTACGAGTTCTTTTCGATAGACGGGATCATGCAGAATGCGCTGCACCTCCTTCACATTGCTCTTGCTCAAGATGCCATCCATGACCGGCCCTCGGAATCCCTTCGGCTCCATGTCGCGTGCAAAAATTGCGTAGCGATTGATCAGCACCGGTTTCCGGAAATAGAGGGCCTCGAGAAAGGCATTGCCGAACCCCTCGTAGAGGCTGGGATACGTCACCAGGTCCGCATGAGGATACAAATCCCACAGCGTGAAGATTTTTCGTCCCTCGGAATCGAGCACGCGCGTATCACCCACGCGTGTCTCTACAAAACGCATATCCACACCATAGTCCTCTGCCATATCGCTGAGCATATTGCGGTAGTCCATTCCCTCATCGCCCGACTTGTGCGAGACCACCAGCTTGCAGCGCGGGTCCTTGAGTTGCTGCACCAGTTTGATCGCGTGTTCAATGCCCTTGCGCGGTACCACGCGCGTGGGCTGCAGAATCACAATGTCATCCGGCGCCAGATTCAACTCCGCCCGCACATCCGAGGCGTACGCATCCGGCGGCGGTGGTGGATTCTCAAAATCAAACACATTCGGAATAATGACCGACGACACCCCCTTGCGCCACGAAAGCTCCTCCTGCGCCGCCGCATTGATCACCACATGCTGCAGGTTCGGAATCCTCGGCGGAAACGCCATCTCCAGATATTCCGCCACCGTGTTCACCGAAAACCGCGACCGCTCCCAATAAAAATCGTGATGGTGCGCAATCGCCGGCATTTGCGTTTCCGCCAGAAACTGCGTGATCGCCACGCCCAGCGGAATGTGCATCGGAATCGCCAGCGCATTCTGAAGAATCAGCACATCCAGATTGAACTCCTCCACGAAGGCGTAAATCGTCTTGCACAAATAGCCCGCCATCGCGCGGATGCGCTCCGTCACCAACGGCGACCGACGCGTCGATCCCCAGATGCGCTCATTGATCCACACATTCTCTGGATGCAGAAAATGCGCCTCCGGAATGCAGCAACTGCACCCCGGCGAACGGTCATTGTATCCCGCGTACCAGAAGCTCCTATATTGAAAATCCCAAAGCACCTGCGCCCACTTCGCGCTCTCGAGCGACACCCCGTCGGTACCCTCGAACCTTGTTGATATAAATCCGGCATTTCCAGCCATACGATCACCTACCCATTCCTAAATTAGCACACCGACTCCCCCGCCACCGTGCGAACACAACCCCTAAAATAGCCGATTTTCGGCCTCATGCCAAGGCCCGAAGGGCATTCTTCTTTTTTGCGGCCAATCCCAGCACTTACCCTCCGCACGGCTCGCGGGGACGCTCGCCCTCCCTAACGCTTCTCCCCTCTTCCTTTGTGCCTTTGCGCCTTGGTGTGAGAACTCTCTCCCAAACCCACAAGCCCGCGTGCCTCTCAAAAAAAAGTTTCCAATGATTGGAAAAATACGGCATTGTCTTTTCAAGGGCCGAAAAACTCGAAGAAAAAACTTCCAACGATTGGAAAAAAACGCCTGGAAGAGTTCCAATGCTTGATGCCACCGACAAAAGTCAGCGACATGATGGCCCCGGAGGGGCCGGGGAGAATAGCCCGGGGTCTTGGACCCCGGGAAGCCGACAAACAAAACAACATGCACCCCGGACGGGGTGCGCAAAACGAGCTTTACAGGACATTTTCATCAAGATATTCCAGCACCACCTCCCGGGGTGCATGGGATGTTGGAGAATCAGAAACCCAGGGTCTATCGACCCTGGGCTATATGCCTTCACCCCATCCGGGGTGATAACTCACGCGGACTTTGCTCAACGGAGCCACTGATTGGAAAACTTATGGATATAGAAAAAGCTTTAAATAAAATAGGTCGGACTCTTCCGCAAATCCGCGAAGTAGCGGAAAGTATGCGGGATGAAATTCTGGCGAACCTGGTGCTGCTGGGCGAAATGCCCGCGCCCTCGGGCGGAGAAGAAGCACGCATCAATCTGCTGCTGGATCGTTTTGCCGAAAACGACATGATACCAAGCTCCTCCGACGACGCCGGCAACGGCGTGGCCGTGGTCGAAGGCGAAAAGGCCCGCTCCAACATCCTCCTCGTCGCCCACGCCGACACCAGTTTCCCGGCCCACGAGGATCATACCGTGCAGCTCAGCTCGGAAAGCGCCTGCGGGTTTGGTCTCGGCGATAACAGCATGGGCCTCGCCGCCCTCGCCACCCTACCCGCCCTCCTGCGCCGACTCAACATCTCCCTGAAATCCAACCTGATCCTCCTCGCTACCACCAAGAGCCAGGGCGCACACGATCTCGAAGGGCTCCGCTTCTTTCTGAACAACAATCAGCTTCCGCTCCTCGGTGCGGTCTGCGTGGATGGGATGCCGCTGGGTAAACTCTCCACTCATTCCACCGGTCTGCTGCGTGCCGAAGTGATCTGCCGCGTGCCCCGCGAGTACGACTGGACGCGCTTCGGCGCCACCGGTGCCATCATGGCCATGAACGAAATTATCAACAAAATATCCACCATCGAGCTACCCACCCGCCCGCGCACCACGATCGTCTACGCCACCATCCACGGCGGGACCTCCTTCAGCGTCGTACCACGCAAAGCCAGCCTAAGCTTCAATATCCTCAGCGAATCGGAAGAGACCATCCAGCGCGTCGAACGCCGCATCGCCGATATTATCGAGGAGGTCGGCATACACACACGCGGCCAGATGAGCTTCAACATTCTCTGCCGACGCAAACCGGCGGAATTGGAGTTCAGTCACCCCCTCGCGCGCAGTGCACGTTTCATGATGGATAAACTGGAGATCGAACCGCTGATACGCCCCAGCGGCTCCGAACTTTCCGCCGTACTCGAGGCGGGCATTCCCGCCGTGACCATCGGCATCACCGAGGGCGATCAAACCGACGGCCAGCAGGACAACCTGCTGATTGCCCCCATTGGGCGGGGCATGGCGCAACTGGTCGGACTCATTCTCGCCCTAGATGGAGGCTTCTGCCGTGCATAACACCTGGCTTAAAAAGAATACGTATCATCATTCCGACTTCAAAGACATCAAGTCCCTCGTGGCCGAAAAGGAAAAGCGCGGGCTGAAAATCTCGCTCTGCATCCCGACCCTCAACGAGGAAAAAACCATCGGCAAAGAAGTGGTCCTCTTCAAATCCGAACTCGTCACCAAGTTTCCGCTCCTCGATGAAATCGCCGTGATCGATTCCGGGTCCGAGGATAGCACCTGCGAGGTAGCCGCCAACTTCGGCGCCCTCGTCTATCGCTCCGCCGAAATCCTGCCCGACCTGGGATTCAAAAAAGGCAAAGGCGAGAATCTTTGGAAGGCCGTCTACCAGCTCAACGGCGACATCATTGTCTACATCGACGCCGACATTAAAAACATCCGCCCGCACTTTGTCTACGGCTTGATCGGGCCGCTGCTGTTTCGTCCTGAAGTCAGTTATGTGAAGGCCTTTTACGACCGTCCGCTCGTCTTTTCGCAGGGCATACGCCCCTCCGGCGGCGGGCGCGTGACCGAGATTCTCGTGCGGCCTCTTTTCTCGCTCTTCTTCCCCGAACTGGCTGCTCTGATTCAGCCGCTCTCCGGCGAATATGCCGTTCGCCGCGAAGTGCTCGAAGCCATTCCCTTCCCTGTCGGCTACGGTGTGGAAACCTCGCACCTCATCGATGTCTACCGCCGCTGGGGCATGAACGCCTTCGCGCAAACCGATCTCGACCGCCGCATCCATCGCAACCAGGAAACGCGCGCCCTCGGGCGCATGGCCTTCGGCATCCTCCAAACCTTCCTCACCCGCATGAACAAACTCGGCATCGTCTCCGAGTGGCCCGACATGACCTCCATCCTCCTCCAATTCCAGGCGGCAGGCGCCGAATTCGAGCAGATTGAATACGACATCCCCGAAGATGAACGCCCCCCCATGATCGATATTCCGGCCTATCGCGAACGACACAAGCCCTCATGAAAATCGCCCTCGTCCATTACCATCTGCGCACCGGCGGCGTGACACGGGTTATGGATGACGCCGCGCAGGCCCTCGCCCGACTCGGCCACGACGTAGCCGCCCTCACGGGCGAGCCGCCCGACGAAACCGCCCTGCGCCATCCGCTACGAACCAGCGTCCTCCCCGCACTTGCCTACGGCCCGCATCCCGAAATCACCCCGGCGGAACTCGTCCGCGAAGCACGCCGCGCCGCGTCCGAACTCCTCGGAGGCCCGCCCGACCTGTGGCACATCCATAATCACGCCCTCGGAAAAAATGAGACACTCCCCCTCCTCGTCGATGCCCTCGCACGCGACGGCGAACGCCTCATACTCCAGCCACACGACTTCGCGGAAGATGGCCGCCCCGCCAATTACGCCTTTCTGCGCGAACAACTCGCCGCGCGCGCCATGCCGCTCGAACACCTCTATCCGCAAGCCCCGCACATCGCCTACGCCGTGCTGAACGATCGCGATGCCGTACTCCTCCGCGCCGCAGGCTTCGAGCGCGTCACCGTACTCCCCAATCCCGTGGATGCCGGCGGACCCATGCCGGAAAAAGCCCCACCCGACCAACCCCGACGCCACCTCTATCCCACCCGCGCCATACGACGCAAAAACATCGGCGAATTTCTGCTCCTTTCCCTGCTGGGTGAGGCCGGCGACACCTACGCCATCACCCGCGCACCCCGCAACCCCGTGGAACGGACCCGCTACGACGAATGGGTACGCTTCGCCGCCGAAACATCCCTGGACATTCAATGGGAATACGGCGAGGGCTTCCCCTCGATGGCCGCCATTTTTCAATCCGCCTCCACCGTGATTTCCACCAGCATCGCCGAGGGTTTCGGCCTTGTCTATCTCGAACCCTGGCCCGCCAACCGCCCGCTTGTCGGACGCAACCTCCCGCTCATCACCCGCTCCCTCTGCGAAGCCGGGCTCGATCTCTCCGCCCTCTACACCCGACTCGCCATTCCCCTCGAATGGATCGGACGCGACCGCCTCGGCACCGCCATCGCCAAAGCCTCCACCCATCGGGCTCAAGCACTCGGACAAAAACCCGACCCCCAGGAACCCGAAAAAATTCTGCACGCCCTCATCCAGGACAACGCCGTGGATTTCGGATGCCTCGATGAAGCCATGCAACGCGATATTATCCGCCGCCTCGCCGCCTCGCCCAATGACCGCGCCCTTCTTGCCGCACAGATTCCACCGCCTCCCGCACAGGCCATCATCGAACACAACCACCGCATCGTGACCGAACAATTTCATCCAGACCGCTACGGCGAACGTTTGGCCGCACTCTACGAACCATCCACCGCCTCAGGCAGCCTGAAGTGGCCCAACTCACAAGCCCTTCTGCACGCCTTTCATCAACCCGAATCCTTCTCCCTACTCAGAACATCATGAAAAACGAAAACACCCTGCGCAACATCATCCGCCAACGCACCGCTCCTTTCGCCATCGAGCCCGCCGATTTCCCGGCGCGCCCCGACCCCATTCCCGGGATTCGCGCCGTACTCTTTGATGTCTACGGAACCCTCGTCTCCTCCGCCAGCGGCGACATCGGTGCCGCCCGTCTCGAAGCCTTCGCCGATGCCGCACGCGAAGCCCTCGAAGCCCTCGGACTCCCCACGCGCCCATCCCGAGCCGCCACCCTTGCCGACCGACTCGTCGAGCTGATCCAGCGCGAACATGCCCGATTAAACGCCCAGGGCTTCCCCTGTCCCGAAGTGGATATTCGTGAAATCTGGACCGAGGCCCTGGATGATTCAACCACCCAACGGCCTTCCCTTTCCCCGCCCGACATCGAACGCCTCGCAACCGAATTTGAATGCCGCACCAATCCCGTCTGGCCCATGCCGGGTGCACGTGAAACACTCGAGCGCCTCCACCGGGCCGGCATCGCCCTCGGCATCGTCTCCAATGCCCAGTTCTATACCCCGCTGACCCTCGAAACCCTCTTCGATTGCCGCCTCGCCGAACTCGGATTCGATCAGGAACTCTGCTCGTGGTCCTACCGCCAGCGCGTGGCCAAACCCGACATCACCCTCTTTGCCGCACCCCTCATCGTACTGGCCGAGCGCGGCATCTCCCCCGAACAAATCCTCTACATCGGAAACGACATGCTCAACGACATCACCCCCTCTCACCAGTCCGGCTGCCGCACCACCCTCTTTGCCGGCGACCGCCGCTCCCTGCGCCTGCGCCCCGACCACCCCGAAGCAAGCCGCATCCGCCCCGATGCCGTCATTACCCACTGGAATCAACTAAGCCAAGTCCTGCCCGATCTTCCCGAGGCCCCATGAAAATCGTCCTTTGCTTCGACTCCTTCAAAGGAAGCTGCACCGCCCGCGAAGCCTGCCAAGCCGCCGCCGAAGGTATCCGCACCATACGTCCCGACGCCGAAATACTCCTCCGCCCCATGGCCGATGGCGGCGAAGGCACCGCCGATATCCTGCGAACCGCACTCGGTGGCGACTGGATTCCCCGAACCGTCGCCGGCCCCCTTCCCGGCATGACCGTCTCCTCCGTATTCGCCTGGATCGCCAAAACCCAAATCGCCGTGGTGGAAATGGCCTCCGCCTCCGGCCTGACCCTGATCCCTCCCGAAAAACGAAACCCCCTGATCGCCACGACCTACGGAACCGGCGAACTCATCCGCGCCGCCGCCGAAAAAGGCGCCAAGCGCATCCTCCTCACGGTCGGCGGTAGCGCCACCGTGGATGGGGGCGTCGGTGCCGCCGAAGCCCTCGGCTGGACATTCCCGCCCGACGGCTCGATCCGCCCTCCCAAAGATCTTGCCCTGCCGCCCATCGACGTCCTATGCGATGTCACCAATCCCCTTTGCGGTCCAAGCGGTGCTGCCCGAGTCTACGGCCCCCAGAAAGGCGCCACCCCCGCCATGGTCGAAGAACTCGAATCCAGACTTTGGAACCTTTCGGAACGAATTTTCCAATCATTGGAAAAAGAAGTGCGCGACCTACCCGGTGCGGGTGCCGCAGGCGGACTCGCCGCCGGAGCAGTCGCCTTCATGAATGCCACGATCGTGCGCGGCATTGACGCCGTCATGAGCGCAGCCGGTCTGGCCGAGGCCCTGCACGGAGCGGATTGGGCACTCACGGGCGAAGGCTCGTTCGACGCCCAATCCCTGCAAGGCAAAGTGGTGGATGGAGTGGCGCGTCTCGCTGCACAAGCCGGAGCAAAAACCGCCGTACTCGCCGGAAGGCTCGGACTCACCGAATCCGAATGGCGCACAGCAGGCATTACCTACGCCGCCGCCATCCGACCAGAGACGATCAGCGTGGAGGACTCCATGCGCCACGCCTCCGAACTTCTCGCAAAAGCCGCACGCATGTTCGCGCGGGGTGCCGGTTCAAAATGAAGTAGCCGTCCGCTCGCCGAGCGGGCGGGGGTGATAAACGCTCAACGCTTTGCGAGTTGGCCCCGAAGGAGTCCTGGAGTTTGGCCATTTCCCGTGAAGTGTTGACCCCCGGAGGGGTCGGGGAAAATAGCCCGGGGTCGACAGACCCCGGGAACACGAACAACAAAACAACATGCACCCCGGAGGGGGTGCTGGAGATTGCCTACATCACAAAACCCAGGGTCTGGCGACCCTAGGCTATAGCCCTTCACCCCATCCGGGGTGATTCATCCCGTCCGCGCGAGCCGTAGCCCCTGTCAGAATATAGACGAGTTGGCCGAGCGTCGAAATTACTTCTTCTTCGGCACCATCATCATCAACAGGTTTCGGCCCATCATGCGGGCTTCCTGTTCGAGTGTGCCGACTTCCGCCAAGTCGATGGCGACGCGCTTCATCAACTGATGCCCCAGTTCCTGATGCGCATTTTCGCGCCCACGGAAATACAGAGAAAACTTGACCCGGTGGCCTTCCCCCAGAAAGTCGGTCGCGTGGCGCAGTTTGGTCTCGTAGTCGTGGTCACCCACGTTGGCATGAAATTTGATTTCTTTGAGCTTCGTTTGCGACTGGTGTTTTTTGGACTGCCGCTCCTTCCGCTCCACGTCGTATTTGAATTTGCCGTAATCCATGATCCGGCAGACCGGCGGATGGGCATTGGGAGAGATTTCCACGAGATCCAGCCCCGCGTCATTGGCCTTTCTCAGTGCATCGCGAGTGGAAACGACACCGATCTGCTCCCCATCGGCATCAATGCAGCGAACCTCCGGCACGCGAATCAATTGGTTGATCCGGGTACGGGGTTGGCGATCGTCACGTCTGAATTTTCTGTTTTGAATAGTTTGCCTCCTTATGGTCGGTTGTTGTTCGTTATGCGTTATGCTCTTGGTTGTTTTACACCTGTGAATGCGGAATATAGCCTCGGCAGACAAAAAAGTCTACCCGGGACTTTACTCCAAATGGGTTTGTCGGGTGGCGACTTCCTCCTGAAGCTTTTGAATGAGCGCAGGCATATCGATGGCACCCTGATCGCCTTGGCGGCGACAGCGCAGAGCCACCTGGCCCGCCTCGGCCTCCTTGGGGCCCACAATCAGCATGTACGGGATCTTGTCCATCTGCGCCTGACGAATCTTCGCGCCCACCTTTTCCTGCCGGCGATCCACCGTCACGCGGAGGTCCGCCTCGAGCAGTTGTTTTTCCACCCCGCACGCATACTCCGTCTGATTTTCGGTAAGCGGCAGAATGCGCACCTGCTCGGGCGCGAGCCAGAGTGGGAAGGCCCCCGCGTAATGTTCGATGAGTATACCGAAAAAGCGCTCGATACTGCCCAGCAGAGCCCGGTGAATCATGTAGGGGCGGTGCTCTTGGCCATCATCGCCGACGTAAATCATGTCGAACCGCTCGGGCAGATTGAAATCAAACTGAATGGTACTGACCTGCCATTCGCGCCCGATGGCATCCTTGACCTTCATGTCAATCTTGGGTCCGTAGAACGCCCCACCACCGGGATCTTTTTCATAAGGGATATTTTCGGACTGCAACGCGGCCTCGAGCGACGCCGTAGCCTTCTCCCAGCGTTCTTCATCGCCCACCGATTTTTCGGGCCGGGTGGCCAGATAGGCGGTGATGTTTTTAAATCCGAAGGTATGCCACATGCGGATGGCAAAACGCATGGTTTCCTTGATTTCATCCTCGACCTGTTCCGGGGTGCAGATGATGTGGGCATCGTCCTGCGTAAACCCACGCACACGCAGAAGGCCATGCAGCACGCCAGCCTTTTCATAGCGGTACACCGTGCCGAGTTCCGCCCAGCGGATCGGCAGTTCCCGATATGAGCGCCGCCCCGAATTGTAAATCTGAATGTGAAACGGACAATTCATCGGCTTGATGAAATACTCGTTGCCATCAATATTCATCGGCGCATACATGCTTTCGCGGTAGAAGCCGAGATGGCCGGACGTTTCCCAGAGGCGGGCCTGCCCCAGATGCGGCGTGTAGATCATTTCATATCCGTGCCGGAAATGTTCCCTCCGCCAGAACTCCTCGATGATCGAGCGGATGCGGGCCGCCTTCGGATGCCAGAGCACCAACCCGGGGCCAATCTGCTCGCTGGTGGAAAACAAATCCAGCTCGCGCCCGAGCTTGCGGTGATCCCGCTTCTTCGCCTCTTCCAGAAGTTGCAGATAGGATCGCAGTTCCTTGGGATGAAGAAACGCCGTCGCATAAAGCCGCTGAAGCATCGGGTTCGTTTCAATGCCCCGGTAATAGGAACCAGCCACCGAAAGCAGCTTGAACGACTTGATGCGCCCGGTGCTTTCCACATGCGGCCCGCGACACAAATCCATGAATTCGCCGCAGTGATAAAAAGAAATCTTCTCGCCTTCGGGAATATCGGCCAACCGTTCCACCTTGAACTTCTGTCCCTTTTCCTTCAACAGCGCCTCGGCTTCAGCGCGCGACAACTCGCGCCGCTCGAAGGGTAAGTTAGCCTCGACAATCCGCTGCATCTCGGCCTCTATTTGCTCGAAATCCTCCGGCGTCAGGCGATGCTCCAACAGAAAATCGTAGTAGAACCCATCATCGGTAGAGGGGCCGATGTCCAACTGCACTTCGGGAAACAAACGGCACACGGCGGCGGCCATAATATGGGCTGCACTGTGCCGCATGGTTTCCAATTCCGAATGATTATCCTGTTTCATGAGAGCCTGCTCTTCTTCCTGGGGTTGCCGACGGTGCATTCCGTCGAAAGTTCAGGGAAGATAGGTTCCAAGTGCCCGAAATTCAAGCGTTTTCTGGCCATCCACCGGACATTCATTAAGAAATTACTGAATCACTGCATGA
>Ga0075120_10001958_pt1 | contig 15318 bp, 17 predicted proteins | sample AntAceMetag02UKL_FD_69792 | JGI IMG/M metagenome (GOLD analysis project Ga0075120, IMG submission 69792) | Saline lake microbial communities from Ace Lake, Antarctica - Antarctic Ace Lake Metagenome 02UKL | ecosystem: Environmental > Aquatic > Non-marine Saline and Alkaline > Saline | place... | reverse complement strand
TTTTTTCCATTTCTATATTTTCCTTTCATAACAGGAATATGAATTTTTATGAGAGTCTATTCTTTCTTTGATTTTTTCTGTAATAATTCCTTTTTGTTTGTCATTAAGAGCGTTATAAAAGCTTGTAAACAAAGCTAAATTTTCTGACAATGAATCTGATATTAATTCTATATCAGCCTGGATTTTTCCTGATATTGCTGCAAGATCCGGATTATCTTTGTCAAATTCAGCCATGGTTTGTTGTTTGAATTCTATTCTTGTTTTTAAACCATTGTCCATGGTTGCTTCTAATTTAGAACGGAAATTGCTATATTGTTTCTGTTGTGTTTCTGACAAATCAAGGGTTTTAATTCCTTTGTCCATTCTCCATAGCATAAAACTTCCAATTTCTTTATGCATAAATGGCGGCATCCCTCTTTTGTGGAATCTATTAAAACCCATAGCAGGGTCACTACCAGGTCCGCAGGCACCTGTGATCATCACAAAACTAAATCCTGAAACTATAATTACCAATAGGGAAATACCTACAATCGCAATAGTTTTTTTCTTTTTTGTCATTTTTAATCTCCTTTTAAAAATCAATTTAAGGTTTAATCCTTTTTTAAGACCTTGTCTTTTTAAGGATGGTTCAAGAATAGATGCAAAATGTAAATTAAATATTTTCAATTTGTAAAAAAATGTAAATTAGTTGTAAAAGAGATTAAGAAGGTATTTTCAGGATTATAAATATGACAAAAAAAATTCTTATTATTGATGATGATGATGATGATGACAATTAATGAAAAAAGGAGAACGTATTATGAAAAAACTTATTGTATTGTTGTTTGTACTTATCATTGCTTTGCCAACTACGATTTATGCTAGCGGTGAATTTCCCAAAAAACCAATACGAGTTTATGTGTCTTATGGTGCAGGTGGTAGTACTGATGTAACCATGAGGTTTCTTGCCAGAATTTTGGAGAGACCGAAAGAATTCTCTTTAAATATATAGAGATTTATTATAATCAAAGAAGAAAACATTCGGCCAATGGCTGGAAAGCGCCTGCTCACTGTGAGCAGGAATGGTATAACCTGAAAAATGTGGCTTAACTCAGTCTCCAGTTTTTTGGGGGAGGATCAGTGGGTCCTTAATATTTTCCCTTACTAATTTACTCCTATATTTGCAATAAAGGAGTTTAGACTTGTTTTGCTATGGAAAGTCAATTGATATGTCTGATTCTCTGGATTTATTTAAAAACTACTTCCCGGCAATATTGAATTCATTCCGGGATGGAATATGGGTTTGCGACAGCAATGGAAAGATTCTCCTTGCTAACGGTATTTTGGAAGAGATCAATGGGATAAAGGTCAAACAGATGCTGGGTGAGAACATGCTTCAATTGGCTCAGGAGGGGCTAACTGACTACTCCATTATTAAGGAAGGGCTTGAAAAAAAGGCTGGTAATAGCCTGATCCAAAAAAAGAACACCCAAGAACAGGTTCTTGTGAGTTCCTATCCCATCTTTGACGAAGCAGGAAAGATGGTGCTTTTGGTAATAACAGAAAGGGATCTTTCTGAATTGACACGGCTCAGGATAGAACTTGATAAAAGTCGTTCGTTAGCTAGGGAGTATTGCACCGAAATATCTCAATTGTTAACTGAACAATCAAAGCTTTCAGAAATTGTCGCTCGAAGTAACTCCACCCTTAGATGTTTGCGCAAAGCACTGAGGGTGGCCAGGGTGGAGTCTAATGTAATCATCGAAGGTGAATCGGGTGTAGGAAAGAGTTTAGTTGCAAAGCTAATCCATCGTCATTCCATGGTGAAGGATGGCCCCTTTATTCAAGTGGATTGCGGAGCCATACCTGAATCCCTAATCGAATCTGAACTTTTTGGTTATGAACCTGGTGCATTTACTGGAGCTATTACCAAAGGGAAACTAGGGTTGTTTGAATTGGCAGATAGTGGAACTTTGTTTCTGGATGAGGTGGGTGAATTGCCTTTGTCTATGCAGGTAAAATTATTGCGGTTTGTTGAAAGCAATGAATTTTTAAGGGTTGGAGGGACAACGACCCGTGAAATCAAAGTCCGTATTCTTGCTGCTACAAATAAAAATTTGAGCCAGATGGTACAGGACGGTACCTTTAGGAGGGATCTTTTTTTTAGGTTAAGTGTAGTTCCTTTGTATATTCCGCCCTTGCGTGAAAGGCAGGAAGATATACCAGGTTTATGTATCCACATACTTGATAAATTTAAAAAAGAGAAGGGATTTGAAAAAAAACTTTCCCCTGAGGTGTTGGATCGACTTATGATATATAATTTTCCAGGGAATGTGCGAGAGTTGATGAACATAATGGAACGTATGATCGTAATGAGTGAGAATGCTATGATTTCTCTTTCCGATTTGCCCCACGCATTGCGTATTATTCCCAATGCAGATTTGGCCAGTAATCTGAACTGGGAGGATGATAACTTTTCTTTGAAGGTAGCGGTAAATGATTTTGAAATTAAGATTATAAATATTGCTTTACGCAAATATAGCAGTATGGCAGGTGCAGCTCGCGCATTAGGTTTAAAGCCTTCTACCCTTTGGCGTAAGGTGAAGCGTCTGGGGATCAAAGCAAAGTAGTGATAAATTTCAATATCAGTGACAAAAGTCAATAAGATGCAAAAATACTTTTTTATAACAAATAATTACATTATAGAAAATATGATTTCTTGATTGCATATTGATTTTTTTCAATGAATTTTGAATTAATGAATAGTAAATTTGTATCTTAATTTTTGTCTTTGAGTTTTTATATCCCCCTTCTCTTTCTGGTGTTTTCATAAAAAAAATGTTCAAATCAAGCATACAGGATTCCATGGTATGCTTTTTGCTTTTGTTAATATCGTTCCCTGAACCAAATGGTTTGGCTCAGAAGTTTTTTTTGCAAGGCACAATAAACGGAGCAGTTCATAGAAATCAAGAAACAATTAATGAAAAAAGGAGAACGTATTATGAAAAAACTTATTGTATTGTTGTTTGTACTTGTCATTGCTTTGCCATCAACGATTTATGCAAGTGGTGAATTTCCCAATAAGCCAATCCGAGTTTATGTGTCGTATGGTGCTGGTGGTAGTACTGATGTAACCATGAGGGCTCTTGCCAACATTGCAGAAAAAAAACTTGGGCAGCCCATTGTAGTTGAAAATAAGACTGGAGGAACCGGGACCTATACTCCTTCTTTGATTGCCAGAGCAAAGCCGGACGGATATTTATTGGGTTTTGTTGGAACGCCTTCTCAGGATCGTACCCCCCATATTATAAAGGTGAAATATTCCCCCATTGATGATTTTGAGTATATCTGTAAAGTCGCCCTGTGGACTCCGGGGGTAGCCTGTGATGGCAAAAAAAATTGGAACTCTTTTGCAGATATCGTGAAAGATGCAAAATCAAAGGGCAAAAAAGGCCTTAGCTATTCCAATGTAGGTGCCTTTGAAATTGGTGTTATCGCAATGAATTATGTAGCAGAATCGGAAGGTATCATATTAAAGGCTGTACCTTATACCACTGCGGAAGCTTGGGCAGCCGTGTATGGAGGCCATGTGGATTTTTTGGCGGGAGTTTCGCTTAGTGGTCGAATGAGTGATTATAAAACAGGCAAGTTGAAGTTTTTATCAGTTTTTTCCAATAAACGCTTTGAGATGCTACCAGATGTTCCCACTCTAAGTGAGGAGGGGTATGATTTTGCGATTGATACCGGAATGATGTTGATCGCTCCAAAAGGGCTGGATCCTAAAATTCAGCAAATTCTTGAAAAGGCTTTTTTGGAGGCAGCCAACGATCCTGAGTTTAAAAAACTGATGAAAAACATGGGACAGCCCCTTGATATCATGAAGGGGGAAGAGCTGAGAGCCTCCCTTAAAGATAGCAGTAAGCTGTTACGGACAGTTCTATTGAACTCAGGTATGATTAAAGAATAGTTTGTATAGGTATTGGCAAGAAATATCAAAAGACGAAATGAGATAAAAATGAATAAAAAAACAGATCAGTTAACTAGTCTATTTTTTATTGGATTTGGACTATTGGGATATTTCTGGATAGTGCCCAATTTCATTGACGACCCCATATCGGTGATGGATATTTCACCCGGTATGCTCCCCAATGTTTTATTTATAAGTCTTGTTATTTTAGCGTTGATCCTTTTTCTACAGACCACTTACATTAGCGACAAAAAAAAGCAGGATCAAGAGTTATGCGACGTAGTAGAGGGAAAAGGCAAAAAAAAGGAGATGTTAATTATTTTTGCCTTCCTGATTGGTTATTGGGTGGCAATTGAAATATTGGGATATTACATTGCCACAGCAGGCTTCTTTTTTTTAATGATGACTTATCTGGGTGTAAAAAGCAAAACTGTGATTCTTCTTTTGACGGCCGTCTTTATTATTGGAACTTTTTTATTTTTTGAACAAGCATTACACCAGGTTTTACCACGAGGAATTATATATGATTCTTTTATGAATTAAATTTCATGGGTTGCCCGCCCCATGGATTCCATCTGTAGCAAGCGCACAATGAAATCTGGAAGTCAGGGGCGTGGTGATTTATCCTAACGAAAAATTCTATCATATTTTTCTCTACAAATTTTAAAGAAAGGGGAAACATGGTTACTGACATTGGAACTGCTGCAGTGTTGCTATTTACCTGGCAGAATATTTTCTATATTTTTGCAGGGGTCTTTTTGGGGGTTATTTTAGGAGCTATTCCGGGTCTTACTGCCACGTTGGGCATTGCCCTGATTATACCCATCACATTTTATATGAATCCGGTTGCGGCTATATCCATGCTGATTGGAGCTTATAAGGGAGGGAATTTTGGCGGTTCTATAGCTGCTATCTTGCTTGGAACTCCGGGTACAGATGCAGCGGCGGCCACAGTACCGGACGGGTATTCCCTTGCCAAGCAAGGAAAATCTGGCAAGGCACTTGCACTGGCAGCTTACGCCTCCCTGATTGGTGACACTGTAGGGACTATTGTGTTGATCACTGCATCCCCTCTCATCGCTTTAGTGGCAATTAAGCTTAGTCCCGCTGATTTCGCCTTGCTGATTTTATTTTCCCTTACCATCATTTCAGGCGTTTCAGGTGACAGTTTGGTAAAAGGGTTAATTGCTTGTGTGATTGGGTTGCTCATGGGATGTGTTGGATTGGATCCCATCGGTGGGCTTAGAAGGCTTACCTTCGATATTCCAAAGCTGGACGAAAGCATTAATCTGCTTAGTCTATTAATAGGGCTATTTGCTCTTCCTGAGATAATTGAACAGTTAACCCGTAAGGGTAAAATGAATGAAGAGCTTCACATAGCCTCCGATGATATGTCTGATAGTCGTGTTTCCTGGCGGGAACTAAAGGGATGTTTTCGTGTTCTCTCTTTCAGTAGTATTATTGGTGTTATTATTGGGGCCATTCCAGGCCTTGGAACAACTCCGGCGGCATGGATAAGTTATGGACAATCTAAACGATATGCCAAAGATCCTAAAAAAATAGGGCATGGTTCCCTAGAAGGTATTGCCGCTGCTGAAGCTGCGAATAATGCAGCTGGGGCTGGGACCCTTATTCCTATGCTGGTCCTAGGTGTTCCCGGTAATATAACAGCGGCAATATTGCTTGGTGCCTTCATGATCCAGGGGATACAACCTGGGCCCACCATCTTTCAAAGCCATGCCCCACAAATGTATGCCATCTTTGGAGGTTTGATTATTTCCGGATTGTTTTTATTTATCCTGGCTATGTTTTTCATTCGTATCGCAGGAAAATACTTATGTAAAACTCCTCGTAACATTATGTTCCCCATTATACTCGGATTCTGTTTTGTAGGGGCCTATGCCGCAGGTACATCCATGTTTGAGGTTCGAATTATGCTGATTTTTGGTTTCATGGGATATTTTATGTATCTGTATGGCTATTCTGCTGCTGCAATGCTCATCGGTTATATTTTAGGGCCCATCGGAGAAAGATCATTACGCCAATTTATGATCATCGCAGGTGGAGAATTCAGTCAAATTCTTTATGAGCCTGTGGCCATGGTCTTTTTTGCGGCGACTCTGATCTCTGTTGCTTTTATTGCAAAAGGAGAACTTAAAAAAAATCGAAAACAACAGTGACGGTAAATTAATTTTAATAGAACGAAAAATCGTTTAAAAAATTTGGGAGGGAAAAAATTATGTGTGATGTAGCCAAGCCAACACTTAGGGTATTAACCGATGATCAGATAAAGAAAATTTATGAGTCTGCCTATGAAGTTCTTAGTAGAACGGGAATGAAGATACCCAATAAAGAAATTCTTTCAAGATTGAAAGATGTAGGTTGTAAGATTGAAGGAGAGCTTGTAAAAATCCCTGCCAAAGTCATTGATCAATGTATCAATGATGCTCCAAAACAGGTGAAATTATATAACAGAGATGGCGAACCTGCCATGTCCATTGGTGATGATAATGTATACTTTGGAGCTGGGGCGGACTCTGTTAATATCCATGATTCCTTCACAGGGGAGAGACGTCCTTTTGTACGTGATGATGTGGAAAAGATGGCTGTACTGCAGGATTACCTGGAGAATATGAGCTATGTAATGTGCCTGGGAACCGTAACCGATGTTGTAGATAGTAGTCTGGCCGATGTTGTTCAGTTTGAAGCCATGGTGACCCATACAAAAAAACCAATTCTTTTTTCAACCTTCAGCCAAAGAAGTCTCCAGGATATTTATGATATGGCATGCCTGATTGCAGGCGGGGAAAAGGCATTTGCGGAAAAACCCTTTGCTTGTAATTTTGGTGGAGGTGGTCCGAAATCCCCATTATCCTTTGATCCTGAAAAATTGAATCGAACGGTGATGCTTTTAAAAAAAGGTATCCCCTATACTGCGGCCTCTGTTGCGGGAGCCGGAGGAACAGGACCCGTCACTTTGGCCGGCCATTTAGTGCTTTGCCTTGCTGAGATGCTTGGAGTTACTGTGATTGCCCAGAAAATGAATCCTGGTCATCCCTTGATTGCCGCGACTTATCCAGTCACCATGGATATGAAAACCACTACCTTTAGTTACGCATCTCCTGAATTCCAGTTAAACAACTGTGCCAAAACTGAATTATTTAAGTATATTAATCTCCCCATCATGGGCACGGGGGGTTGTAGTGATAGCAAGGCAATCGATATTCAAGCTGGTGTGGAAAGTTTCGCTTCCTGTTTTCTTGAGACCCTAAGCGGAACCAATTTGGTCCATGATGTTGGATTTATGGAAGGGGGTGTTGCTGCTTCAATGGATTTAATTACAATGGGCAATGAATTTCTTACCTTTGCAAAGCGTTATTGCCGTGGAATTAGCCTTGGTATTGAACATCTTGCTGTGGATCTCATTGATCAGGTTGGGCCGGATGGAAATTTCATTCAAACCCCTCACACGTTCAAATATTTCAAGGATGAGCTATGGATGTCGGAATTTTTTAATAAAGAAATGTACAATAACTGGAAAAAGAATGGTGGAAAAACATTTGAGCAACAAATCAATAAAAAGGTGAAACATATCTTGGCAACCCATTCCCCAGAGCCTCTTTCTGGAGATCTTCTTCAACGGATTAAAGAGATTATGAATCGGCGTATGGAACTGGGAGTGTAAAAAAAAAGAGCTTACAGTTTTTTATTTACTTCACTGGGAGATCAAAGGTGCTTTTAAGAAAAGGTTATTCCTATATCAGAGGACATTGTGGCTGGGACACGGTTACCCTGCTTTATGGTGCAGAAGTTGGAGAAGGCGAGGAACATCGTGTCGCTCATACCTTGTTCAAATCGCCAGAAGTTGTAGGTTCGGAGATCGGTTTTTTGTATCCACCTGTGGGAAAGGAGGATATTTATTTAAGGATCATTGACTCCACAACAAGAACCTGGCTTCCTATGTGCGGTGGAATGAGTCAGGTGATTGGCCTGGCGACTGCCACAACGTCCCTTGGAAAATATTTCAGGTTAAACCGGGGAAAAGATTCCTGTTTGATCCGGGTGCAAACAGACTCTGATGTTATTCCCATTGAATTGTCTTTTAGTGGTAATCGAGTATCAGAAATTCGTACCCATATGACTAATTATGCTCAGTTCCTTTATGAGAAAGGGGTCCAAAGGGTTATGGTCAATGGGATTCCTGCCATGAAGGTAGGGTACTTTCTGATTTTTAATATGGAGGATCTTAGAAAAACTTATCCCAATATTGAGTTTGGCCATCGAAGGCCTGGCCCTCATATGAATCTTTTAGGGGAAATACAACAGGAGTATCTGAACAGAAATAATTCCAAAGAATCAACGCTTTATAGTATGATATATGATCTTTGCCCAAAAAAAGATGTTGATGCTAAGATTTTTACTAGGTTCTTCAGAGGAAGGATGAAAGCACCTCCCACACAAATGGAAGCGCAATGTGGAACCGGAACCATTGCCGTTGGTATTGCCATGGCAGAAAATGGAGAACTTCCCTTCAAAGGAGATAAAGGGACCATCCATTTTGAGTGGGGAAATCACCAGCTTACCAGGGATCCCTATGGTATTAAAAAATCTGTTTTAGATATAAAAATAAAAGGGGATTGTATCCTCCAGGCATCTTTTGCCCACAATGTGGTGGAAATCTTATCTGAGGGAACCCTTTACCTACCATTCTTTAAACGTACATTATTTTGACACAAAGTGTGTATGGACAAAGGGAAAAAAATAAATTTACTGTAGACAGCTTGCGGAAGAAAATCCATGGGCTGCGATAAAAAATATAATCAAAAAGGAGATTAGAAATGGAATCAATTTTGTTAATTGGATCTGCAGGAAGTGTTGGGCATGATATGCTTTATCTAATGGCAGCAATGGGAAGGCCTATAAAGGTAATCGGAGCTGATTATGATGATGCAAAAGGGATATCTGAGGTCGAAGAAGGCCTTCAAATTGCTCATAATCTTGGAATGTATCCCGATTTTAGCTTTAAAAAGATTGATCTCTTTAATATTGAGCAGACGGCTGAATTACTTGACCAGGTCAAACCCAAAGTAATCTGTAACCTGGCAAGTCTTGGTTCCTGGTGGGTGACCCGCCTTCTACCAGATGCTGAGTATAAAAAAATTGGTGCAATTGGTCCATGGTTACCTAACCATCTCACTTTAGCTTACAAATTGATGAAGGCGATCAAAATGGCAGGTATTAATACAAAAGTTGTGAATGGTGCATTTCCCGATGCAACCAATGTGGTGCTTTCTAAAGTTGGCTTGGCTCCTGATTGTGGTGGCGGAAATATGGATATCGGAGTTCAACGATTTAAAAGGATCATCGCAAGAGATAGGAATGTTCCCTATCAAAATGTGACCATTTACGGAGTCGGTCATCATGGCACATTTTATACAGCGCGTTACAATGCTCCCTTTTGGGTTAAAATTATGGTGGAGGGAAAGGATGTAACCCATGAGTATCCCAATAAAAAACTTGCCAGTATGTATGATGATGCTGGGTATAGCAAGTCTATTCAGTTTTCAGGGCCTGTTGTGGATCAAATGAAAACAGCAGTAAGTTTTTTAAATAATGTTTTAGGCATATACTATAATGAAAACAGACTTCATGAGTCGGTTTCAGCCCCGGAAGGTTTGCCGGGTGCTTACCCTGCCAGAGTCTCTGAAACAGGAGTCAAGGTGGTTCTACCCGATGGAATTAAACGCGAAGAGGCCATTCGAATCAATAATGAAGGTGGAATGGTTGATGGTATTGAAGAGATAAAAGAGGATGGAACAGTAGTGTTTCTTGACGAAAATGTTGAATATATGCGTGAAGTAGTTGGATATGATTGTAAAGAGTTAAAGCTTGAAGATAGTGAGGATCGGGCCAAAGAACTTGGCATGCTCCTAAAAAGGCTTTACGGGAAGTATAAAATGGCCTAATGGATTCGAAAAATCAATGGAGTGATCTTGTGATTGCCATGGAGATCCGTGCTCGACCATGGCATTTCACACATGCCCCCAGGCACTAGTCGGAGTAACAAATGGAGTTGGCGTTTATTCTTCCATTTTAATAATGCTGTCAAATATGGCATTCAAAGGAATAACAAAGTGTTCAATCCATTGGAATATGGTCATGTACGACGTGACCGCAAAAATGGATGGAATCGAGGTTGTGTCGAATGGAAACGTAGTAACAGAGTCCTTTTTAAAATAAGGTGATCAGGAAAAATATGGAAACTGCTAACAACAAAGTGATGACTATTGAAGATGCGGTTAAACGATTCATGTGTGATGGCCATCATATATCAATCGGTGGATTTACTTTGAATCGGAACCCTATGGCAGCAGTGTATGAAATTATTCGTCAAGGGTACAAAAAGTTACACGTATATGCCCATTCTAATGGAACAGGTATTGATGAATTAATAGGCGCTGGTTGTGTTGATAAATTGGAAATTGCATATGCAGGTAATGGAAAAACAGCGGCCACCTGTATCCGGTTTCGCCAGGCAGTTCAAAACGGAATTCTAAAAGTAGAAGATTATTCTAATTTTATGATGAGTCTACGATTCTTAGCCGGGGCAATGGGGGTTCCGTTCATGCCCACATTGTCCGGAATTGGTTCTGATATAACCACCAAATGGGGTTTTTCAAAACAAATGAGACACGAGGATCCAAAAATGGCAGATGAAAAACTTTTGATCATTGATAATCCTTTTGGGGAATGGGGTGAAGCATCCAAAGTTGTATTGGTGCCAGCAATTAGCCCAGACATTACGTTTATCCATGTTCAAAAAGCTGATACAATGGGAACGTGCCGAATTGAAGGCCTAACTTTTGCAGATGTTGAACAGGCAAGAGCCTCCAAGAATGTCGTTGTTACATGCGAAGAGTTAGTTGAACCAGATGAACTCAGAAATTTTCCAGAGCACAATCAAATACCTTTTTTACATGTTTCTGCCGTATGTCATGTTCCTTTTGGTGGCTATCCCACGGCCGTATACAGACACTATGATTATGATTCTAAATTTTTAAGAGCCTATGCTGCAGCTGCTAAGGTAGATGATAAATTTAAAGCCTTTCAGGATATGTATATTTATAGCGTTAAAAACCATTCAGAGTTGTTAAAATTGATCGGGAAGGAACAATTGGATTCGATTAAAGCGGATCCCCGGACAGGATATGCAAGCAATATGATGAGGGGTTGAGGATGCAAACACAGGAATATACGTTAAAAGAAATGATGGCTATCATGGCAACCAGGGAAATTAAAGATGGGGATATTGTATTTGCTGGTACAGGGATTTCCATGTTAGCCGCAACTGCTGCAAAAAACATCAATGCGCCCAACTCAGTTATTTTTTTCGAAACAGGGGCGATTGATTCTAAAATAGAGGAACTTCCCTTGGCAGTGGCAGACCCCAGAGTCATGTACTGGTCAGCATCCAATACAGGACTTTTAGAAGCGTTTTCAAGCATGCAGAACCGTATCACCGGGGATAAGGTGATTGCCATCCTGGGAGCTGCTCAAATAGATATTTATGGAAATCTTAACACAACGGCAATAGGTGATTACCATTCACCTGACATCCGGTTCTCAGGCAGTGGTGGTGGATGTGACGTGGCTTCTTTTGTCCCGAGATGTATAGCATTTATGCAGCACGAAAAACGCAAATTTGTAAAAAAGCTGGATTATCTTACTAGTCCGGGTCAATTGCAGGGAAAAGGATCAAGGATTGAGAGCGGGTTACGTCCGGGTGGAGTTAATGTTGTGATTACCAATATGGGAGTTCTTCGGGTGGATAAAGAACTTGGGGAATTATATTTGGATCTTTATTACCCTGGAGTGACCATAAAAGAGATTCTGGACAACATGCAATTTTCAGTTGATGTGACCAAAGCAAAAATGGCTGAGCCCCCGAAAGATTTTGAATTGAATATGCTTAGAGAAACATGCGATCCTCAAAGGTTAATTCTTGGTTAATCATATTTATAAAATAAAATGGAGAAAAGATTAATGACAAATTTTAATGCGATGCATGATGCGTTGGTAAATTGTGACCAGGACAAACTCAAAGAACTTGTCAACAGAGCCCTTTCAGAAGGAACGACTGCTTCAGATATCCTGAATCAGGGTCTTATTGCGGGTATGGACATCGTGGGTGAAAAAATGGAAAACGGGGATATGTTTATTCCCGAGGTTCTTATGGCTGCCAAGGCTATGGCAGGCTGCGTGGAAACGCTGAAGCCTCTCTTGGGAGAGGGTGAAGGCCAGGCAGGTGCCAGTGTCATTATCGGGACGGTCAAAGGAGACCTCCATGACATCGGAAAGAACCTGGTATCCATGATGATGGAAAGTGCGGGAATGGAAGTTCATAACCTGGGAGTGGATATTGCCCCGGAAGACTTTGTCGCCCAGATCAAGGAAAAGAATGCTCAGATTGTCTGCCTGTCAGCACTTTTAACCACCACCATGCCCATGATGAAGCAAACCGTTGATGCCATTGTTGAAGCCGGGTTAAGAGACCAGGTTAAAATCATGGTTGGTGGTGCACCGGTTACCCAATCCTTTGCCGATGAAATCGGGGCAGACGGGTTTGCAGCCGATGCAGGATCTGCTTCAAAACTGGCCAAATCGCTTGCTGCTTAAGGCTTAAGGAGAAACAGACCATGTTCGAAGTCATTGGAGAACGGATCAACACCTCCAGAAAATTGGTCCAGGCAGCTGTGGCGGACCGCAATGCCGATTATATTATTGATGATGTAAAAAAACAGCAGGAAGCCGGTGCCACCTATATTGATGTCAATGCCGGTGCCCGTATCGGCCATGAAACAGAAGACATGAAATGGCTTATAGATACCATACAGCCGATCGTGACCATTCCGTTAACCCTTGATTCTCCGGATCCTGCAGTCCTTGAGATGGCGTTTGGAATGGTTGAGAAAACTCCCATGGTCAATTCCATCAGCCTGGAAAAGGAACGGTTTGATACCATGATACCGTTTCTTGAAGGGAAGAATTGCAAGGTGATTGCCCTTTGCATGGATGATGCGGGCATGCCGGGGTCATCGGATGATATCATCGGCCGGGCGGATCTTCTGGTCAAAGAATTGAACGGCATAGGTATTTCCACGGAAAACATCTATATTGATCCTCTGGTCCAGCCCATAAGTACGGACAACAATAAAGGGATCATGGTTCTGGATGCGGTTCGAGGCATAAAAGCCAGATATCCACAGGTTCATATAACCGGGGGGTTGTCCAATATTTCCTACGGGCTTCCCCAGCGTCACATCATCAACCGGATCTTTGTGACCTTGATGATGGATGCGGGAATGGACTCGGCCATCATTGATCCTCTGGATAAAAAAATCATGGCAGCCATCAAGACGGCTGATATGCTTTTGGGACATGATCAGTTCTGCATGGAATATCTTAAAGGTGTCCGCTCAGGTTTCATAGAAAATTAAGAAATTCATACATAGACACCAAAACTGCTCCTGTTTATCAGGAGCAGTTCCTCTTATTCAATCTGTTTGGGCAGGGCTGTAAACAACCAATCAAATGGCCTAACCGATATAAGTTCGGTTACAAGAACAGTGTCGCGACATTCAGTAAAGGCAGTAGGTTAGTCGACGCCAGCGCAATACAGGTAATCCATATGATGGTAATACCCTATCAAAGACTCTATAACAGGTGAATCGGGTTGCTAAGAAGTCGGCGCATGCGTTTGAAAATCGAGGGTATAGAGGACATGATTATAAGAGTGATGTTACCGGTTATGTGAAGAAAATCCGTAGGGGTAGAACACCTAAGAGTCTACGCTTTTTCCAAGAGTTAACTTGGAAAAAGGGGCCCTTTCAGGGCAGTTGATATAAAAAGTGATTTCTTATATTCTGACATTTATTTATTCACAACGTCGATAAAGGAGATGTCACATGAAAATACAGGATAAATTTTCCGAACAATATATGGATTATCTTGATGGGACATATGACAGTGTGGACCGAATAGTACTTAATGCCTATTTCCGACTGGGACAATCTCCTGGCAAATGGACCCTTCCGGCAGGATATCTTGAAAACGGGGAATCTGTTCAGGAAGGTGCCATTCGGGAGACCCGTGAAGAAACACTGGCCAGCGTTCAAATTATCGAACCCTATCGCCTTTTTAATATTGTTTTTGTTGATCAGATTTATTTTATGTTCCGGTCGAATCTTACCTCTGACACGTTCGGCCCAACAAATGAAAGCACTGATGTCCGGTTGTTTGATGAAAAAGATATCCCCTGGGAGGATATTGCTTTTAAAGTCATCAAGCAAACCCTTGAGCACTATTTTCAGGACAGGAAAATATGAAAATTCCCGTTCAAAATTTTTGATCTTCGCTGATATTAAAGGGCAAAAACAATGATTTAGGCCTATAAAATGATTGGGGAATCATTTGTGCATCATGGGAGATGTCCCTCCGGGGAAAGTCTTAAAAAAGGGCCTGTGTCAAAAGCACCAGGCCCCTGATAAAAACCACTCAGCAGGAATCAATAAATAATTCAAATTATATTGCTGCAAGTAATGGCAAGACCGTATTTTTAGCCCAGGACTCAATTTTTTTAAAATCCCTGAAATCACCTTCTGGAATCCCTTTTTTTTTCATTTTGGATTTCATAACCATTTTGTACATCATATTCAGCTTGCTGTAATCGAGCACACCTCCGAAGGCCTGCATCTCTTTTGGTTTGACTTGTGGAACTGCCTTTAGAACAGGGTCAAAATAACTTTTTGCAGTGTCTCGCGCATCTTTTGTGTCAAAATATAATGCCAGGCAGGTTAAATAATAAACTACAGGGATTTGCGTTAACCGGCTCTGATTTTCCTTTACAAATTTTATGGCATTAGAATACCAGGAAGAGGATTTAACGGCACTGCCAATTACAACAGCGTCATATGATGAAATCGTTTTTATATTATCAATATTGCGGACATCTACTTTAGCACCATGTCTGCAAAAAACATTACCTATGCTTTGTGCAACTTCAGAGGTGGTCCCACAATAGCTTTGGTAGGCAACGAGAATTTTCTTCCCGTCTGTTCCACAGCTGGATTCTATGAATTTAATATCATCTGCAAAGGCAGACTTTGGAGATATCACTCCAAAAGGGATTGCAGCTGCTCCAAGTAAGCCGCCAACAGCAACTGAACCATTTACAACAAATTCTCTTCTATTTATTTTTTCCATTTCTATATTTTCCTTTCATAACAGGAATATGAATTTTTATGAGAGTCTATTCTTTCTTTGATTTTTTCTGTAATAATTCCTTTTTGTTTGTCATTAAGAGCGTTATAAAA
>Ga0075120_10001957_pt1 | contig 15319 bp, 9 predicted proteins | sample AntAceMetag02UKL_FD_69792 | JGI IMG/M metagenome (GOLD analysis project Ga0075120, IMG submission 69792) | Saline lake microbial communities from Ace Lake, Antarctica - Antarctic Ace Lake Metagenome 02UKL | ecosystem: Environmental > Aquatic > Non-marine Saline and Alkaline > Saline | place... | reverse complement strand
ATATCCGCCCAGATTTTTGACCATTATCTCAAAAGTCTGGACCCGACAAAACAATTGTTCACCCAGAAAGATATGGACGAGATGGGGCGCTATAAATATCGATTTGACAGAGATCTTAAACAGGGGAATCTGGGCCCGGCCTATGAGATTTTCAATCTTTACCTGGCAAGATCGGCTCAGCGACTGGAATATATCCTGGGTCTGAGCAAATCCTGGGCGACAAAAATGGATTTTACCACGGATGATGTCATCCTTATTGACAATGAAACACGACCCATTCAAAAAACAGTGGAAGATCTGTATCCGTTGTGGAAGAATGAATTAAAAAATCATATCATCACCTTGAAGCTTGATGATCAGGAGAATGATAAAATATCCGAGTCTCTGGAAAAAATCTATGCTAACCGTTTAAAAAGACTGGCCCAGACCAATACCAATGATGTATTTCAAATATTTATGAACAGTGTCACAACCAGTTTTGACCCCCATACCCAATATTTTGCCCCCCGGGTGTCTGAAGATTTTGACATTCACATGAGCCTTTCCCTTGAAGGCATTGGCGCAGTGCTTCAAACTGAATATGAATATACCAAGGTTGTCAGGTTGATTCCAAAGGGGCCGGCTGACAAATCACATCTGCTAATGCCCGGGGATAAAATTATCGGGGTGGGACAGGGAGAAGAGGGCGAGCTAAAGGATACCATTGGTGAACGCATCGATGATGTGGTGAAGCTCATCAGGGGGCCTAAAAATACCTATGTCAGGTTAAAGATTATTCCGGCAAAACAGGCTGATTCCACCACCACCATTCGTATTAAACGCGACAAGGTTAAACTGGAGGAACAATCTGCCAAAAAGAAGATCGTCACCCTTACCCGTGGCAACCGGGAGTTTAAAATCGGTATTATTGAAATCCCCAATTTTTATATAGACTTTGCTGCCTATCACAGGGGAGATAAAACGTATAAGAGCACCACAAAAGATGTTCAAAAGATTTTGTTTGAACTTGAGCGAGAAGATATTGACGGCGTAATTGTAGACTTAAGGGACAATGGGGGCGGATCACTGAAGGAATCCAATGATCTGACCGGTTTGTTCCTTAAATCCGGCCCCACGGTTCAAATCAAGACAAAACATCGAATTACCCGCCTCTATGATGAAGACCCGTCCATTGAATATACCGGCCCCCTGGTTGTTTTGATTAACCGGATGAGCGCCTCGGCATCGGAGATTTTTGCAGGCGCCATCAAGGATTATCACCGGGGAATTATTGTGGGGACAAATAGTTTTGGCAAGGGAACTGTCCAGGAGTTAAAGCCCCTGGGGGATGGTAAATTAAAACTGACCAGTGCCAAATTCTATCGGGTTTCCGGGGAAAGTACCCAGCATATGGGGGTTGCACCTGATTTAAAATATCCCCAGATTTATAAAGTAGAAGATACCGGAGAAAGTTCCCTGGAGGGTGCGTTGCCCTGGGATACCATACTAAAAACCCGGTATAATGCCTATAAATCCCTGGCACCTGTTTATAAAATCCTTGGGGATGAATATCAAAAAAGAGTCCAAAAGGATCCGGGTATGATTTATTTGAAGAAACGAATTGAACTGACCGAGCAGGTGAACGCCCAGAAAACCCTGTCCTTGAATCTGGCCCAGCGAAGGGAAAAGATTGATTTATATAACCGCCAGGAACTTAAAAATGAAAATGAATACCGGGCAGCACTTGGGGAAAAACCGCTGGAGTCTTTGGATGATGAGGGGATTGAACTCAAGGCGTCCAAGGAAATTATGATGGAACAAACTGAGTCTGTCATGGCCGATTTTATAACGGCTGCGGCAAAATTCGGATATATCTGGTAAAAAAGATCGGATTATTATACTAAGGATCACAAGAAAACAAAACGATACAATCAAACGATACAATAAAGAGGAAACTTATTATGACAAAAGCCAGCGCACGACATATACTTGTTGAGAATGAAGACCTATGCAAGGAATTGATTGAGAAAATCACCAATGGTGAAGATTTTTCTGAACTTGCAAAACAACATTCCAAATGTCCTTCAGGAAGTCGGGGAGGAGATTTGGGGGAGTTTGGGCCCGGACAGATGGTTCCCGAGTTTGATACGGTTGTTTTTAATGAAGCGGTTGGCATTCCCCATGGCCCCGTGAAGACCAACTTTGGATTTCATATTGTTGAAATCACCAGTCGTACTGAATAATTTATCCATTTCTCCGCCGGTAAAAAATGCTTTTTACCGGCGGGTCCCACTCGGTTGATAAAAAGAGTTTACCTGTGTCCAGACAAACAATTAAAAGAGCCGCATTCTATTCAACGGCATTGATTGTTTTTTTATTGCTGCTGTCTCCCTATATTCTTGAACAGATCGTTAATTTGTCCAGTGTTAAACATAAAATTTCTTCCTTTATTGAGCAAAAAACAGGGGTTGAAATTGATCCAAATAAGATTAGTTTTCTATTCTTTCCCCAACCAGGCGTTCGGTTTAAGAAAATAGATTTTTCCTTTGGTCAGATGGTTCAACTGGAAGTTGGGGCTATTCATGTTGATATCAATATTTTAAAGCTTATCAAGGGGCAGTTTGCTGTTTCAAAAATTTTAATCCAAACCCCCCACATCCAGTATACGCCTCCCAAAATTATTCAGGCGTCTTCAGCCCAACCCTTTGATCTCAGGTTTCCAAAAGAAGATATCGCCCAATTGTTTGCACTCTTTCCTGACAGTCAGGACACCCTTGAATTAAAAGTCCGTGACATCAAATCAGATTATTTTGATACCATGGACGGCTCTTTCTTCGTGTCCAACTCAAATCAAACGTTAACGGGTACTGCCGCTATTCGCGGGTTAAATTTTGGGAAAAAGCAATTTTTGAAAAGATCTTTTTTGACACAAATGGAGATTGATTCCATTGAATCCGATGAAATCGACCTATCCGTGAAACTGGATGGGGCTGGGACCTTGACCGGGAATATACGGGTAATTTCCCCTAAAGTTTTGGTAAGTCAGCTCCCGGAAAATCCCCTGGTCGGTGATGTTCTGGATTTTGATTTTTTATTTTCAAAAGAAAAGGTATCGGTTGCGCTAAAACCGGTTGTATTTTCCTATCCCCAGGCAAGGGTGGGCTTCAATTTTACGGACAAACGATCGGGTAAAACCATCACCTTTATGGGGGACGATATTGATATTGCCCAGGCCGGAAAGGTTTGTTTGAATCTTATGGGTTCAAATGAGGTGGTAGAAAATTTGTTTGATATTTTAAGGGGTGGGACTGCAAGGACCGTCACGGTGGGATTTACGAGTAAAACACTGGCCACTCTTTTTGATGGAGAAAATCTTTTTTTAACAGGGTCTGCTGAAAACGGTCTGGTGAAAATACCTCAAACGCCTTTGATTGCCCAACGAGTCCATGGGGATGCCATCCTTGAGAAAGGGGTGCTTCATATCAAGGCCCGCAAAGGGCAGGTCAGTAATACCCTCATCAAGGATGGATGGCTTGATATCGATTTAATGAATTATGAAGATATCCCCTTTAAGGGAGAATTTAACCTTCATTCAGACCTTTCCACACTGCCCCAACTATTGATTTCCCTGCTGCCTGGAACTATTCTGGCCAAAGAACTTGCCCGGGTTGGAGGGGTTGTCGGCAAGACCGATGCCTTTCTTAAACTTGGCATGGAAAGTATGCAAAAAGATCTTTTTGTTGAGGTTAGGGCTCAAAATTTATCATTGAAAGGGAACTATGACCTTATATCCCTGCCAATTACCATCACCAGAGGGTCTTTTTCCTATACGCCAGAAAAGGTGGTTCTAAAAAATTTATCCGGGTCCCTGAAGGGGAGTTCCATTCAAAATCTGAATGCAGTGGTGGATTTCAGCCAAACTCCTTTTTTTGATATCCGTTCGGGGCCGGCCAGGATTGATCTGGCACAAATTATGGGCTGGCTCAAATCCTATGATCCGGTCATGGCATTGATTTCACCCGTTAAAAATGCTAAGGGCGAACTTGTTATTGACAAGATCAAATTAGACGGCCCCCTTTTTGAGCCAGGCAAATGGCAGTTTGATATGAATGGTTCGGGCAAGGATATCAATATTGGATTTGTCCAAAACAAACAAGCAGACAAACAAGAGATCAAATCGGTTTCAGGCAGTTTTCATTTTTCCCATGAGATGGTTGACATTCAGGGGGTTAAGGGGCTGATAGAGGAGCTGTCCTGGCTATCCTATGCCATGGACAAGCCAATTTTAACCAGCATCGGACTCCCCCTGGAAATTTTGGAAGCAGGTTTTAAAATGGGACGAGACAAGGCCCAATTACAAGGCCAATTATCTTTTCCATCGGGGCCAAGGCTTTCCTTTGACCTGACGGGGAAAAATATTGAATCCCTGTTTCCCAGGCTATTAATTCTCAAGGACCAAGAGATATCAGATGCCATGGTTACGTTCAGCAAGGATCCTTTCCACCCCTTGTTGCAGTTTGAGGGGAATCTAAACACCAAAACACTGGAAAAAATAGTCATCAAAGATTCATTTTTATATAACTTTGTTGCCTCCTTTACTGCAGGGGATCCCATAAAAATATTCACGACCGCCGATTCCAAGATTCACATAGATACGGAAAAATTTGATCTGGACTCTTTTCTGGCAATTGAAAATCAGAAAAGCAGATCAAAAAGCCAACCCCTTTTTGATCAAAAAACTTTATACCTGAGCACTCGACAGCTGACCTATAAAAAAATGGATTTTTTAAATACAGACAGCCAGATTAATTTTAACAATGAGAAAACGCAAGTTCTGATTCGCAATGCCAACCTATGTAATCTCAAAATCACCGGTAGTACAGACGTATACAAGGATAAACAGGTAACTACTGATTTTTCTATCCTGCCTGTGGGGAATCAAGACCTTTCGGAGGTCCTCTCATGTCTGTTTAAAGATAAAAATATTATTGATGGGGCCTATTCCTTTACCTGTAACCTGTCCGGCCGGGCGTCTTCTAATATGATTGCCCACAAGCAGAACGGCAGCCTGATGCTGAATGCTGGCAATGGCAGAATCTATAAATGGACTTTTTTATCCCGCCTGCTGTCAGTGCTTAATATTTTGAATCTTGCAGATATCTCTAAAAAAGGAATCGGCTACCGGACCATTGTTATTGAAGCGGACATCAAGGATAGTATCGTTCATTTGAAAAAGGCTATTATTGATGGGGACAACATGGCCCTCATTTTCAGCGGCTGGATAGATCCCTTAAATGACAATATGGATTTAACCTGCCTGGTGGCGCCCTTTAAAACCATCGATACCATTATAAAATATATTCCGGTTGTCAATACCATGCTCAGCGGCCGACTGGCTGCATTTCCAGCCAAGGCCACCGGCAGTATAAACGATCCTGTGGTCACAGCTCTTCATCCCTCTGATGTGGGTAAGGGATTGATGAATATGCTGGAAGACATTATAAAAACACCTGTCAGATTATTGGAGAAAATAGAATAGAATGGCCTTGTACAAAATATTTACCCAGAAATTAAATCTTCCCTATTCAGCCATCGGTGCAAACGGACAGGTTCGCATGGACCGGCTGCTCAATATGTTTCAGGACGCAGCTGCCATGCAGTGCGACAAGTTTGGTATTTCCGGATTTGATATGGCCAAAAAACACCTCAAATGGGTGGTTTCCCGGTATCAGGTCCAGACACATAAAAACCCTGAATGGCTTGCGCCCCTTGAACTTAATACCTGGAGATCCCCCTGGAAAAATTTATATGAACTCAGACATTTTTCCATTGTAAACCCGGCAGGGGAAGAACTGATTTCTGCTTTGGGAATCTGGATATTGGTCAAAGCCAATAATTCCAAACCGGTTCGACTCAGCACCCATCTGCCAGAAGCGCTCATGACACCGGCAACGAGCTGCCCTGAACTTGTAAAAAATGACCATGACCTTCATGAATTTGACCATGAATCTGAATTTAAAATTCGGGCCCATGACCTGGACTTGAACCAGCATGTTAACAATACCGTTTATACCCAATGGGCCATGGAAGCTTTGCCCACAAATATACTTATTGAGTTTGTACCGATTGATTGTAATGTTTCCTTTTTAAAAGAATCTTTTTACCCGGGTAAAATCATATCCAGTGTAAAAATTGATCATCAAAGAGACACGGTTCTTACCCGGCATTCCATTTTTCTCAAGGAGAATAGGGTGAAATTGGCCAATTTAACCATGACCTGGAAAAGAATCAAGAATGGACAGTGATCTGAAAAAAGCGTTTGGTATGGCCTTGGGGTATCTTTCCAGACGTTCTATAAGTATTCTGGAAATGAAGAATTATTTGTCAAAAAAAAATTTCCCTCCCTTACTTATTTCTAAGGTTATCCAACAACTTTGCAGTGAAAATTACCTTGATGACAAAATATTTGCTGAAAATTATCTTGAAAACCGGAGGAGAAATAAACCAAAGTCCCTGTTTGCCTTCCGGTATGAGCTTGAAAAAAAAGGGATTGATCCCGCCACTATGGACGAGTTACTCACCCATTATGACGACCTTGAATTAGCCCTTCTTGCCCTTGAGCCAAAGGTTAGATTGTGGCACCATCTTGATCAAGCTCTCTTGAAGAAAAAAGTATTTGGCTACTTGCGATACAGGGGATTTGGTTTTTCTATAATCCAATCTGCCTGGGAACAAATTTTTGAATCATCTTCCGATTTTGGCCTGTCAAAATAGTCACAGGCGTATGCGATAAATTTGGTTGCCTATCCCATTTATTCCATTCCTGGTGCAATAATAATCAGCGCATCTTCATTGACGTTTAAGTATTGTTGGGCCAAAGCTGTCAAATCTTCATGGGTGATGGCTGAATACCCTGATATTATCGTGTTGGCCCAGTCCAGTCTTTCCGGGTGATTCCATGAATTGGTCAATACCGAATTCAGCCAATAGCCGTTGGTCTGTCTAAGTACGGCAAGCTGGTTTAAAAGAGGTTTTTTAACCAACTCTACTTCTTTTTTTGTAATTCCATCCCGACCTAATTCCCTGGCAATTTTATCCACTTTCTTAGAAATAATATCAGCGGTATCTGGCAGTACATTGACCACCACATGCATAACCCCATAGCCATCGTAAACAAGGGATGGGTCGTTATATACGTAAGGGGAATAGGATGCCCCGAGTTCCTCCCGGATTGTTTTTCTGAGTCGTTCGCTAAAAACCTTTGCCAGCAGGGATAATTTTCGTGTTTTCGTGATATCCCAAAAGTCATCGGTTAAAAAAGCTATTCGGACCATACCCTTGTTTATTTTTGTATCAAGGGTAAGGGTAAGGGTCTCACCTTTTGGAAATGAAATAGTCTGGGGTGTCTTGTTGGATTCCGTGGGGCTTATCCGTGTCTCCAGGGCGCCCAGATAGGTGGCGGCATATTGAGTCATTATCCCCGGGTCAAAATCCCCGATAATAGAGACTTCAATGGGAGATTTTTCAAAGCCGGGTTTGAGCCAGGTTTGAATATCTTCCAGAGTGATTGGGTCGATTTTTTCCGGGGGCAAAAGCCCGAACCTGGGGTCCCCTTTGGCCAGAAAACGGTTGCCCTGTATCTGCATGATACCGTCCGGAGTGCTTTTCAACGCATCATACATTTGCTTGTATCGGGTTTTGGCAAGGGCAAGCGCCTGGGGCCTGAATCCCGGATCTTTCAGATAGGTATAAATGAGCTGGAAAATAAGTTCTGCTTGTTTGGGATCTCCAGACCCTGCCACTGCAAAATAAGGTTCATTGATGCTGAACCCAATGTTCACATCTTTGCCTGCCAGGGCATCTTCCAGTTGGTCCGGATCCATGGATTCAAATCCGCTCAGCCGAACGGTGGATTCTGCAAGGGAGGATAATCCAGGCATGTCAGCAGGTTCTGATGAAGCGCCTTTGCCGAAAATCACCTTGAATAAAAATTGTCCATTTTTGAATTCTGTTCGTTTGAGATTTAAACGGACATTGTTTGACAAGTCAATCTGGGTGATACCCAATCCCTTTACATCCTCTTGTTTATTCAGGAGTGTTGCCTTGGGTGTGGGAAAATCGAGGTATGGAAAGGATTTTGTCTCAAACCGTTTAAATGGGTCGATTGGCTGGGCAGCCGATTTCCCGTAGAGATCCAGGATCTGATCCGCTGCGGATAAATCCTTTTTTTCAGAGATCTTTGTATTGCCCGAGACCAGGACCAGTCTCTGGTCATTGGCCCACAACTTTTGGAATGCCTGATCCACTTGTAGAAGGGTCAATCCCTGGATATAGGGTTTTAGCAACGCCTGTTTTTGCAGGGGAGACAAAAATAATTTTTTCTGGTTCATGGCCCCTAAAACAGAGCGGGCCAGTTGGGAACTTTTTCGGGTATCTGCTTGGAGAACATCGGTGTCAAGGTTTGCAATAAAATCTGCCTTGACCCTGGCAAGCTCCTGGGGAACAAATCCTAGCTCCACAGCTTGTCTAAGGGATTGTTCAAGCTGCCCAAGGCTTTTTTCCCATTTGTCAGGCCCACACGAGGCGTTAAGGGCAGCCATGGAAATATTTTGTAAAAAGGTATCTGAATAGATTGAAGCAGATGAAAAGCTTGCAGATTCTTTTCTGATCATGCTTGATAATCGATTCTGAAAAATGGCGTTGCCCAAAGCGTCCAGAACCTGTTTCTTTAATACTTCCAGGGATTCAGATTCAAAGGGGGTATAAGAAATCTTTTCAATGGTGATTTCTGTATTTCCGGCTTCCGGTTCATAATGGTAAAAGGCCGAAATCCCTTTTTGAGATTGCCAGGAGATATCCCCGGGTTCACCCGCACTTTTTCCCCGGGGCTGTAAGCTTGAAAATCTTTTTTTAATCAGGTCTTGCGTCTTTTTAATGTCCATATCTCCGACAATGACCAGGGCCATGTTATCCGGCCGGTACCAATGGTCATAAAACCCTTTTAAAAGCCTTTTGTCGGCTGCCTTGATTACAGAGGACAGTCCAATGGGCAATCGTTGATTTAAAAGGGATCCAGGCAGTTCAAATGCCAATTCTCGTTTAAAGGTCCGATAGGAGACAGAATCGCGTTCTCTTTTTTCGGCCAGTATGATCCCCCGCTCCCTGTTGATTTCTTCTTCCAATAGTAGGGCTCCGGCGGCATAGTCTCGTATAACCAAAAATGCATCTTCAAGGGCTTGCATGTCTCCCTTTGGAAGGGTCAAATCGTAGGTGGTGTGAAAAAAAGAGGTACTGGCATTGGCATCTGCCCCAAAGTCCATGCCAATGGATTGGAAATATTCTATGAGTTCTCCTGGCTTGAAATGTTCGGAACCGTTAAAGAGCATGTGCTCAAGAAAGTGGGCAACTCCCTGTTCTTCATCGGTTTCATTAACGGATCCTGTAATTACATTTAAGTGAACACTGACCCGGTCTTTTGGGGTCGCGTTTTTCATGAGTACATACTGGAATCCATTGGACAGAACCCCATGTACCAGGGCAGGATCCTTTTCAACGCCATTGGTGGCAAAAAAATCCGGGTGTTTGGGTGCGCATGAAAACATGAGCATCCCAAGTATCATCCCGATGAGCATCACCGTGATGATACCCATATGGATACCAATGGCATTGAGTTTCATAAAAGACCTGTCTTTAATCTAAAAATTTAGAATTAATATGGATGTCGGTCTTTGTTTTAAGTTCCTTGATCCAGGACAAAAAGTTTTGTCCCTGTTTCATATAGGCGACCTGTTCTTTTGTTTTGTCCAGGGTTTCCATAATCTTGGCATCTTCGGGTACCTGCTTTTCCTTAAACCCGATGATATAAAAGTTTTGACCCACCTCCAATACCCCTGGGTGAATGGGATTTTTTTCATCCAGGGCAAAGGCTGTTTTAACCAGTTCCGGCGAATTTCCAATCCCTTTTACCGGCTGGTTGCGTGTGAACAGTTCTGTGGATACCAGGGTCAGTTTGTTTTCCTTTGCCAGCTGCTCAATGGAACCTGCGGCTTCAGCTTTTTTGGACAAATTCTGGGCTGCCTTTTTAGCGGCTTCTATCTGGAGTTTTGATTTCAAGGTCAGAACAATGCTTTCTTTTACCGTTTCCAGGGGCTGGACTTCAGGTTCAATCGTTTCAACGACTTTAATGAGATAATAACTCGTGCCCAGTTGCTTGACCTCGCTGATGTCATTATTGGGCAAACTAAACGCGGCCTGGGCAAACCCGGCATTATCTTCAAAGTTAAGGCCATCACCATTTTGTGTAAAAAAGGGTGTGGTCATCATTTTTCTTTTGGTAATCATAGCAACCTGTTCAAAGTCATCTCCGTCAATAATGGAATCAAGGGCTTCCCCGGCTTGGTAATAGGCATTGTTCTGAAGTTCCTTGGCCATTAACTCAGAACTGATTTTATCCTTGACCTGGTCAAGGGGTTCGCCGGAGGCATCAAATTTTGCCATCAATTTTATGATATGCCACCCAAATATGGTGCGAATAGGTTTGCTGATTTCTCCTATCTTCATGGAAAAAGCCTTATCCCCAAATGGTTTAACCATATTCTGTTTTTCAAATACGCCAAGATATCCACCACTGCTTTTTGAAGGACCCTGGGAAAATTTTTTGGCTAATCCTGCAAAATCTTTATCTTTGACGGCGAGTTCATAGATTTTATTCGCCTCTTTTCTGGCAGTTTCCACAGCAGCCTCATCGGCTTCCTCATCCACCTTTATCAGAATGTGGCTTGCTTCAACTTTTTCGGGTATCTTGAACCGATCAATGTTGTTTTCATAAAAAGATTTGACCTGCTCCTCGGATACAGCCACTTTGGCGGTGTGATCTTCGGGAGAAAATTTTAAATAGGCTGCCTTTTTTTTTGGGTTTGATTTATACAGGTCTTTGTTCGCTTCATATTGCTGTTTTATCTGTGTCTCGGTGGGGGTGACATCTGTAAATGACGCCGGATCAACTTTAATATAATCAATCGCCATGGTTGTATTTTGGAAAATATACCAGCTTTTTGCTTCCGCGTTTGATACGGTAATCGAGCTCAAAACCATGTTCCTGACCTTGCGTTCTTTCATGGCAGCACGTTGGCGAACCTCAAAGATTTCCGGATTTAAGGAATTAAAGCCCAATACTCGTTTGTATTGTTCCAGGTTAAAGGCGCCATCTTTTTGAAATGCTTTTATGGTCATCAGCGCTTGGGTCAGCTCTTTGTCGGAAACAATAATCTTGAGTCGTTCGGCCTCATTTGCCACAAGTTTTTGCTCAATGAGATTGTTGAGTGCCTGTTGCTTGACATTCAATGCTTTTAAAAGATCATCATTCAGGTTATCCCCGAATCTTTCCCTCATCTGTTTAACCACTAATTTATAGGCATCTTGAAATTCATTGATGGTAATAGGCTCGTCATCGACAGTGGCAACGCTGTTGTCTTTCTTGGAACTCATTGATCCCACCCCTAGAAAAACAAACACAATTATAATGATAAAAAGAAAAATCTTGATAATCCAATTTCCGGTATTCTCACGCAGGTAACCCAGCATTACTTTCTCCTTAGTTCTCCAAATAATAAAATCAATAAAAAAACACTCCATAATATCGTTTCATAAATGCTTGTGTCAATATATTATTATTTCTTTTTTTATAAACTCAAAATCCAAATCAGTTTACCTTCTTTGTTTTTTCGTATATATTCCTTTTTAAACTGGGTTCGTTTACAAAATATTTAGGATAAACATATTAGGATAAACAATCATTATGGACAAAAAAGCACAAAAGGAAAGACAAAAAGCGTTTGACAGCTTGCCTCCCGCAATTCGGGACTGCCTTTCACTGGAAGAAAAACAACTTTTTTTAACCGCTGACCAATGGCCGGATGAACTTTTTCAAAAATTAGACGAATTCATCATCACAGAATAAGACAGATCCTTTTATCTGACTTCATCATTATTTTAAAAATCAGGAGTCTGTATGATACGGTCCGGTCTAATCATTTTAACATCTGTATTTTTATGTGTTGCCGCAGCTCTTCCCGGAAGTTGCCAAGAGGGGAGAACGGGTGATCTCCAAACCAACACGATGCCCTCTTTGATGGATAGTATTCAATTTGACCAAGAGATAAAATTTTGCGAAATCAACATTCCCCATGAAGTTTTGGAAATTCGGCAGCGCCTTGAAAAAGAAGTTCTTTTAGCCGTCCATAACAAGCCCCAGGTTATCCTGTGGATGAAACGCTCTGCTCGGTATTTCCCCATAATTGAAAAAATTTTGAAACAGGAAGATTTGCCCTTGGACTTGAAATATGTCCCGGTTGTCGAAAGTGCCCTAAGGCCCCACAGCGGATCTTCAAAAGGGGCAATTGGATATTGGCAATTTTTAAAAGATACGGGTAAACGATATGGATTAAGAATTGATGACACCATTGATGAACGAAGGAATATTTTCAAATCAACCCTGGCGGCCTGTTATTACTTAAAAAAGTTGAAGGCAGAATTCGGCTCATACCTGCTGGCCCTCGCGGCTTACAATATGGGAGAATTTGGATTAAATATCCAAATTGATACTCAGGAAAACAGGGACTTTTTTTCCCTTTACCTTCCTTTGGAAACCCAGCAGTATGTATTTAAAATTATAGCTGTTAAAATGATCCTGGAACAGCCTGAAAAATATGGATTTTTCTTGAAAGCATCTGATCTTTATCCAGCGTTTCGTTTCGCTCAGATAAATTTTAATTTAAACACTGAAATTCCCATTGTAATGATTGCCCAGGCAGCTCTTATCCCCTTTAAAACCATCAAAGACATGAATCCTGAAATCAGGGGATATCATCTTGATTCCGGGAAAATTACCCTCTTGATTCCAGAAGGTAAAGAGAAGGGATTTAAGGAGCGGTTTGTTAAATTATTATCAGAGAATTCTAAAAAATATACAAGAAAATTTCATGTGGTCCAACCCGGTGAAAGCCTTACCCGCATTGCTCAACGATATGAGATGCCCTTGGCTTCCCTGCTGCGGTTAAACAATTTTTCATTTAAAAAGGTTATTCATCCGGGTGACAGACTGTTGATTCGCTGATCGCTTGACTTGGTTCGTCCATCTCTTTTTTTGTCTTTTGTTGTTTTTTAAAGCAGGTTTGGTCTTCCCGGATAATGGCACATAATTTGGGATTGTGCAGTTCTTTGCAGGTGGCGTGATTATATAGCGGGCATTCAGGATGTTGTTTGGACATGTTTATTCCTTTTTAATTGGCTACACATGGGAAGAAACAATATACCCTAATTCTCTTGGGTTTTCAAGGCGTTTTCCATGGGTTTGCGGTCAGGGACACACTGGGAAGAACGGACAAACGAAATTTCATCTCCTATTCGGTTAAGGTTTCTTCTGATATAGTCCCTGAATTGAGGTTACCTGTATTAAGCTGAGGAACCGGTTTACTATCCGAAACCTTCTTTTTTTCCAGAGGCTTATTTACTCGCTTAACAGTCAGCGGGGCAGTGGATCTTAGTTGTTCCAGTTTCTTATCCAAATCCTTAATCAACTTTTCCAATGAGCGTTGAACCTTGCTGAACCGTTTATCCAGTTCGTTTTTTGAAAGCCCGTCCAGTTCCATCCCCTTGAGCTTCTTATCAAGAAGGCTGGTGGTTTTTCGCAAAAGCCCGATCTGTTCTTCATAGGCAGAAAGTTCCAATAGTCTCGCATCAAATTCTTCCGTAAAAAGGGTGATGTCTTGTTTGATTTGGCTGGTTTTCTCTTCAAATCGGGTATTGTTTTTTGTGATGGAAGCCATCATTTTTAGATTGACGGCTTCCTTGGCAGCAAGGGTTTTCTTGTTTTGCTCGGTATTGTTTTTAATTTTTTTATCCAGGGCAACCATATTTGCTTTAATGGTTTTAGCATCTGCTTTTGATACCGACATTTTGGCCACCTGATTTTCCAGGGCCTCTTCTTTTTTGGCCAGCAGGGGCAATTGCTGATCAAAATCAAACTTATTTTTGGCAATTCGCAGATCAAGGGAATTTAATTTTTCTTCTATATGTCGGGCCATTTTTTCAACCTGGATCTGTTTGGTCTCATCCACATCCACCACCCGCTCTTTCATATCCAGGTAAATAAATGCGAGAATGGCGCAGATCAGGCAGGGAATAATTACCGAAATGAGGGTGACCCTGTTGGATAATTTTTCAATCTTCAGGGTATTGATTTCCTGGTGGTATTCTGAAGATTGTAAGCTTTGTTCATCATCTGTGTCGGGAAGATTTAAAGGGTCAATTCTAAAGTTTTTAAGTTTATCCATTGCAAATTTTATCCTGTTTTTAGCCTTCTATTCCCATTCAATGGTACCCGGCGGTTTGGACGTTATATCGAGGACAACCCGGTTAATATTGTCAACTTCATTGCTGATTCGATTGGATATCTTCCCCAATAGATCATGGGGTAATTTCGCCCAGTCCGCTGTCATGGCATCATTGCTGGTGACCGCACGAATGGCAATACAATAGCCAAAGGTCCTTTTATCTCCCATGACGCCAACACTTTTAATAGGTAACAGCACGGCAAAGGACTGCCAGAGTTTTCTGTAAAAACCCGCTGCCCGGATTTCTTCCAAAAGGATGGTATCGGCTTTTCTAAGGACATTGAGCCGCTTTTCGGTAATATTTCCCATGATCCGAATGGCAAGCCCAGGACCGGGGAAGGGCTGCCGCCAGATCAACTCCTCATTGATACCCAGTTCTAACCCAAGTTTACGCACCTCATCCTTAAAGAGAAGCTGCAAGGGCTCAATGAGTTTGAGTTTCATTTTTTCGGGAAGCCCCCCCACGTTATGGTGGGATTTGATGATGGAAGTGGGGCCCCCAAAAGCGGATTTGGACTCAATGATATCCGGATACAAGGTTCCCTGGCCGAGGAACTCGGCCCCGTCAATCTTTTTAGCCTCTGCATCAAAGACGTCAATAAAGAGATTCCCAATGATTTTACGTTTCGTCTCAGGGTCGGTAACATCGGTTAAGGCTGCCAAAAACTTCTGTCTTGCATCCACAAATTTGATGTTCATATCCAGGTTGGCGGTAAGGCTTTCTTCAAGAGTTTCCCGTTCATTATGCCGTAACAGACCGTTATCTACAAATATGCAATAGAGGTTTTCCCCAATTGCCTTGTGAATCAGGGTCGCGGCAACCGATGAATCCACACCGCCGGAAAGACCCATGATCACCTTTTTATCTCCAACAGCATTCTTTATCTGGGCAATGGCCCCATCGGAAAATGATTTCATTGTCCAATTTTTTTCACACCCGCATACAT
>Ga0075120_10001956_pt1 | contig 15324 bp, 11 predicted proteins | sample AntAceMetag02UKL_FD_69792 | JGI IMG/M metagenome (GOLD analysis project Ga0075120, IMG submission 69792) | Saline lake microbial communities from Ace Lake, Antarctica - Antarctic Ace Lake Metagenome 02UKL | ecosystem: Environmental > Aquatic > Non-marine Saline and Alkaline > Saline | place... | reverse complement strand
ATTAAACAATTTTGAATTTTGGATTTTGAGTTTTGGATTTTGTGCTTTGGATTTTAACTCCGAACTCCGAACTCCAAACTCCAAACTCCACACTCCACACTCCTCCCCTACCACCTCCTCACCTTAACACTCCCTACATTTTCGCCATCCAGGATGACACTGATGATGTAGTGGCCCGATGGGATTTTGTTGCCGTTGTCGAAATCGGAGTGCCAGCGCATTTCAAAATTGCCGGGGATAGTAAAGGTGTCTAACAGGGTTTTTACCGGGCGGCCTTTCAGGTCGTGGATTTTCACGACACAATGCCCTTTTTTGAGCAGGGTGAATTTTATTGCCGTGCTGTACTCGAAAGGATTTGGAATAACCTTAATTTCCCCGCCAAGGTATTTTGGTGGCCGCTGCCCAATATTTACCGTGGTGTCCACAAATTCGTACGCGCCCATATCAATCCTGCCGTAGGCGATGCGGGGGTTACCGGCAATATCGGTCTCGGGCAGGTGGATGGTATCGTATTCGTGGGTATAAAGAATGTACTTGCCATCTTCTTCTTTGATGTAGGGCGGTTCCATGCCTTCCTCATACATTGGAGTTCCGGTATTTATGCAGGGTGATTCCGGCAGCAGCTCGTAAGGGTGTTCTCCCTCGCCTTTAAACATGGGATTGCCCTCGATGTTGTTTACACCATAATGCAGGATATTGAAATTTTGCTGGTTCCATATATCATCCAGCCCCTGCTCTATCAACGAATAGTCGATGTAAAGCACCCCCGGTTCGCCTACCGGAGGTTGGGCCACCAGCACAATACTGGGGTGCTCGTTGCCAAAGATTATAGAGTTGTAAAAACGTGAGGTCATGTTATCCAGTGTTGTATAGGAGCCGGGGAGGTTGTTTTTGTTTATATTATCGGCAATGGTGACATTTGTAATGTTATTAACACCACCGCCAATACCAAAAGTTGCCAACTGTTGCAGCCCACCCCAAAAATCACGGCTTTCGTTTTTAGATATGAGAATACCGGCAGTTGTTGAAATTAATGGATTTGTCTGGATATACGAATTTCCTGAAACATAACCTCCCCCACTGCCAAAATCTTCCATGTAATATGAATTTTCCTGAAATGAGCAATTCTTCGCTATGATAGCATGCCTAATTGGTTGATCTGTATAATAGGTGCTAAATGAAAATCCACCCTTGTTGTTTTTTGTATGTATATTTTCCAATGAAATCCAATCCCTCGATAGGATTTCGGCTCCTCCTGCATCCATTCCAATGCAGTTTTCAATTGTAATATCTTGAAGCTGTATATCATAGTAAGTCCTATCTAAATGAATTGCCCCAGAGTAGGTATAATAATCATCAATAAATGAATTGCCATTAATTAATTTTAGTTTTTTCAAGGTAAGCGAATAGGATGCTGAATGGGCACTGTAATGAAACCAGTTTTGTTCGGCATCCAGTATGCAGGTATTCATATCCGCCCCTTCTATTGTGGTATTGCTGCGGGCATTGATGGGGAAAATTTCACCGTTTACTGAAGGGCTATAAGTGCCAGGTAAAATATATACTTTTCTTCTGTTATTTGTATCAGGGTTTATTTTTGTCATGGCATACCAAATGTTTCTTAACGGTTCTTCCGAGCTAAGCCCACTATTAGAATTACTACCATCAGGGTTAACAAACACATCAGCTTCAACCTGATCGATCATGGCATGGTTCGCAATTAGTTCGATGTCGTAAACTGGTGAGCCAAAGTCATCAACATTCAATAAGCAATATCCGTGATCAGAAATAGTTGTAGCCGAATCAACTACATACTGTGTAAAATCAAGGCTTATGTGCTTGTAAAAATCATTTCCCAGAATGGAATGGTTAAAATAGATACTGTTAAGTTGTATTGTATCAAATGTTAATCCATTACCACCAACACAACATAACCCACCACCTCGTTGGTTTGCAATATTATTCCGTATCGTTGTTTTTGATAAAAACAGAACAGCATATTTTGTATAGATACCGCCACCAAACCTAAAAGCCAGATTTTTTTGAATAAGGCATCCTTCAACATTCATATTCGCGTGATCAAATAATAATCCCCCACCTTTACCCCTATAATTTGAAGGGAAGTTTACCCAATTGTTTCTTGCATCTCCATTTCGGATGGTAAATCCACAAATAGTCCCCCATTCACCTTCAGGAAAATTATCGGCCACAATTACCGAGTTCTGGATGGTGCTGCCATCAATAATGGTTTGGTAAATGTATTGTTTTTCTCCGGTAGTGCGGTAAAGGCTGGCCAGGGTAATGGGCTTGGCATCGATATGCAGGTTTTCGTAATAGATGCCCGGCCATACCAGCACGGTGTCGTGCATGGCTGCCGCGTCGATGGCTTCCTGGATAATGGTATGGTTGCCGGTACCATCGGGTTTTACGGTGAGGATTGCGGGGAAGAGGGTAGTAGGGAGAAAGGAGAGGGTGAAGAGGAGGAGGAAAAGACTGCGGGACTTGGAGAGGGGGAGGAGGGGAGATGTTAGAAGGTAGAAGTTAGAAGTTAGAAGGAGGTGAAGGGATCGTAGGGACTGAGAGAGGGGTCTCCTTCGCAAAAAGCTTTTACTACCGTTCAAGTTATTTGCTTCGGCGACCGGAGGGCGAGGGGGAGAGGGGGCGAAAGAATTCCTGCCAGCTCGCATTGTTTGTGTTGTTATTTTGATGCTATTTTTCATGTGTATCCAATTTAGTTAAAGAGAGAACGATAGATTCCTCACTTCATCCCGATAGTCATCGGTATTTCGTTCGGAAAGACAGTCAATTAAATGTATTGGTGGAATGGGAGCTTGGCGGCAGAGCCGCCAAGCTCCCATTCCCTCTCAAAGGACTCAGAAATGCCTGTCATTCCTACCAAAGGGAGGAATCTATAAAAATGCTACCCTGTTAAAAGTGATTTTATTTCATTCATTATTTGCATTCTGTTTCTTTGTCTGTTGTCGGGGCAACTGTCTGAAATCAGATGTCTGATGTAAGATGTGCGATTTTGATAGCCATGAGCTGTCAGACAGTTTTCCAGTTGGTTTATTAACTCAATTTCGTTTACTTCATTTAATATACACCCTATTAACTAAAAGGTAACTGTCTGACAGCTTCAAGGCCCATTTAACCCTTACCTAATCAAAACCACTTTTTCATTCCTTACAATCCGTTCGTCCACTGTCAGCTTGATCACGTAAATCCCGTTTTCGACTTTGTTGCTAGAGGCATCTTTGCCTGTCCAGGCAGCTTCGTACAGCCCTTCGGGATAGGCTCCCTGCATAAGCATGGCTACCTGCTTGCCCCTGAGATCGTGGACTGTTAGCGAGATGCTTGCATAGCGTTTCAAAACAAAACTCAGGCTGCATGAGCTGTTAAAGGGATTGGGGGCAGGGGGCTGCAACACCACCACATCTTCTTCTACCGCTGTTTCGCCGGCTTTAAATGAAATAACATAATAGGGCCGGTGCTCGCCGGTATATACCTGCCTGCTTATCCGTTTTTTGGTGGGCAAATCCACCACCGAATAATCCCGGCTGCCCAACCTTGCACTTTTGTAGCCGCTATGGGTTTCCACCTCAATGGGCAAACCCGAAGGCATACCTGTGAGGTAAGCATTTACCTCTACAATGCTGTCGCCCGGCTCCACAACGGCAGCCCCAACACAGCTGTCGTTTACCATAAGCCCAATTTCACTGATCCCATCCAGGCTGTCCATTACAAAGTAGAAGGGGATATATTCAGCTTTTTCACTATAGCTAAAGTTTTCTGTTTCGGGGTACTCATAATCTTCTGCTGGCTCCGAGGCATAATTCCATACCAGGTCGCAATCTTCGGAAACAGTTACAATTAGCCCGTCACCGTATTCGATGGGGGTGACACGTGAAGAAGCGTACCACTGGCCGTTGAACTTAAACATGGTCCAGTCTTTGGTGGTAATGCGGGTAAGTTTTTCCCAGATGCCCACAAAAGCATCTTCGGGCAACAAGGGGAATTCCAGAAAATACCCAATCCAGTTATCGTACTGTGATGAAAGCGGGATTGGGGTGGTTGGGTCTAAAACCAAGCCGTTCACAGTCAAATCCTGGGTTACAGGAGAATTGCTATTGTATTTGTAGCCTACAGTGCTCATCAATTGGGGAATTTGATTAATTGTCCAAATTTCATCTTCATACGATAGCTCAAGATTATTAGTACCATCAAAGGTTATCAATGAAAGATCTTCCAATGGATCAATATTCTCAAGCACTGCCCTTGAGTTATACCCCTCATTCCCCAGCCTGGGCATACATGGGAAGGAAACCCAGTCCCAGTTGCCGGTGAGGTGGCGTGGATGGTAGTGAGTGGTAAGAATGCTGGTATTCGAGTACAGCATGCTGGCCTCAAACAGGTTTTGCTTTTCCTGAAGGTAAGCAGCATGTTTCCCAAGCCCTTGAAAAATATTTATTTGATTAGTTTTATCAAATACATGGTAATACTGGCTTTCAATTGTGGAAAAACCATCATCAAAACTGAATACCATTGTTAAGGCTTTCTCATAAAAGCCACTCATAGAATATGTTGGGAAATATGCCACATTATTTACTGCATCAAAAACAAAATCATCATCCCGATGTTGTGAAAGGTCACATATGTATTGGTTTGGAAATCCATATTCGTCAGCTATTGAGCCAGGGGAATCAATTTGAAAAATCATGTTTTCTGATACAGCATACACATTATTATCAGCGGGATTAAAAAACATCTCATATATTAATTCACCTTGGAATCCAGCCATTATGTAATCATCCTTACTGAAATCCGATATATCAATAGTGTACAGCTTGTTGTATTCTGCTTTGCCTTTACAATAACACAATTCCTCGATAGGATCATATGTGAGTGCATGCGAACTATTCAAATTAATAACACTATCCGCTATAGCTACACTAGTTAAAGCATCGGAAAAAAAATAGGCTTTATTATTGCACCTGCTAAGCCAAACAATATATTTATTAGCACCATAAATAATATAATCAAATTCTTCTACACACCCTTGAAAAGCAAAAAATGGTTCCTCCTTTTGGATCAGGTCGTAATCATAAATGTACATGTAAGCTGTATCAGGGCATAAATCACCAACCTTTATACCGAAGCAAACAGTTTCATTAGGTGTGATCAAATACTCAAGTGGGCCACCATCGAAATAAACCGGAGTTTGCGGTTGTGTTATCTGGTAGCTTTCCCAATCGAAAAAAACTAATCTTGATATTTTGGTTTCATCATCCATGTCAAAATATACCACATAAACCCTGTCGTTATCAATTTCCGGGTCATTGGAGCAAAAAATATCCACCGGGTTAAAATCAAAATGGGGCTGTATCTTATCGATGATCATGCCTGAAGAAGCGTTCAGCACAAGGATGTAGCCATCCTGGTTATATTTATGAACGGCAGCAAAAACCTTATCACCCTTAACGCACAATGCCGAAACCTGCCCGCCAATATCCAGTATTCCGGATTGTGCAGGGGCAAATGAAATAGCATTCCCGTTGAGCGGCTGGATGGCGCAGGATTTTTGATCCAGAACGGTGCTTGTAGCGATACGGTAAATTGGTCCCTTAGCGCTGCAATTTTGAATAACATAGGACTCATCAGTTTTGTTGATATAGATTACATCAGCTTTACCGCTGGCAATTACATAGCTTGCATTTTGCGCCAAACCAAAAATGGCATCATAGCCGCTAACTATTGTTTGTGCAGCAGCACTACTGCCAAGCTCCTCAATCATTTCTACCCCGGCTGATGTTTCATCATATCCAGATAAATATAGTTTGCTTGAATTATCATCTGCAAGCAAAAAGCGAATATCCGCATAGTTTATGGTATATAAATAATGTTGTTGTGCCCCACCGGCTTGAAAAACCCGTAGTTTTTCTTCTCCTTGCTGATGGGCGTAAACCAGATTGTTCATTCCCTGGATATGGTCATAAGACAGGGTATCGTCAATTGTGGAGATGTAAATTAGCTGATCGGAATAGATTTCAATACCGTTATTGGTTGAAACAAAAACCCTGTAACTGTTGGTAAACGGTAACACATCAAGGTCATATGCAATTTCGGCATCGATTTCTTCATCGCTTAAATTACCCCCAATTACATATTTAAAAAGCTTAGTTTTCCTGTCTTCGTTCTGGTCAATAAACATGAGGTAGTACCAAATAACAAAGTTATTATTACTAACTTCCTTGCAAAACATCGATCCTCGTTCAATTAAAACATCGGAAAGTGAAGGTGTTAGCCATGTAATATTATAGTACTGGTCAATTTCAACCAACACCCCTTCCAACGTTAGGCAGTAAACCTTGTTTACATCCGGGTGCACACAGATCATCTGCTGATGGTAGTCGGAGTAAAAACCGGAGAAATTATCAAGATTTGATATTTCCAGGGTTTTGATCACGTTCATATCCACATCGCAAACCAGCACCTTGCGGTAGCCATAAATGTAATAGTTGCCGTTGTGGGGATTGAAAACGATGTCCTGGGGCAAAAAACCGCCGTCAACGCCGGGCATGTCGATGTTGTCAACAAAAACATCCCCTGTATTATCGGGTGTCGGGGGTGGAGAGTAAACAAATTCGCTGGTGTCGTTTTCGAATACAAAACCCGGCTTGGCCAGGCCTTTGTCAATAATGTTTCCGTTAATGTCGGTTTGGGTGATAATTACATCACCACTTTGGAGGGTATCAACTGTTGTTATAATCTGGTAGCCCTGCCCGTGAATACAGGCCATGAAAAGGAAAGCAAGAAGTTTAGTAAATAAATATTTCAAATTTTTAATTTTAGTGGGTTAATGATAAAAAAGGTATTTCCCGTGGAAAACTTTTTCATCACACTCATCAAACAACAATATTGCACTTTCCTGCATTAACAGAAAATATGATTTTCCCGCTTCAAGCTTATCGAAGGTTTGGATATTCATTGCCGGCCAATAAACATTTGTTCCGGCGGGTTCTTGTAGAAAAACCAAATTATTGCCAAGTTGGGTATCCAATTCATCAATGGATATACCGCATGAACATAAAACCGGTATCAGGTTCCAGCCCTCAAACAATTCCACTGAAGGGCTTTGTACAGGGCTACCGGAAATTGAAAGTGAAACATTTTCGTCCATTTTCATTAGATAACCTGAATTGGTATCCCAACGGCCAAGGGTATTTACATTTTGCCCGGGCCAAAATACGCCATTCTGATTTTGCAGGATCACCAGATTGGGCAAAATATCTGCAAACAGTTCTTCGAGGTGTTCAGCTTCCGGGACCACATAACTTGATAAGCTATTCCACCCGACCCTAAGTTCACAGTTTTGTACCGTGGGATTAACAATTTGCCCCGGGTCCCATCCTGCCATTTCAGCCATCATCCACCAAAAAGCCCGGCCTTTCAGGTTGCAGTTGAGCGCTTGCGAATGGGCGCAACTACAACTCCAGCATAAATCAGAACCGGGGTTTGCAGCACACCATTCGTTGGCCCAGTTTCCCAGGTAGCTTCCACCAGGGCCATCATAATAATTGCAATTGTCGTTGGCATATTCAAAATATGTTTCGTCAGGGTCATAGCTCTCGATATCTGCGAAATCGAAGAGTATTTTATTGTTGGCAATGCAATAATCCCTGATCTGTTGGTTGCGTGCCTTCAGGTTTGCCCACGCCCAGATATCAAGATGGCCGGTCATGTAAATAAATTTCACATCCGGGTAATCAGCTTCAAGCGTATTCATTGCATTCAGATAAATATCGATGCCTTCCGGCGTATTGTCTGACACACCTCCGCACCACGACCACATCACCACGTTGCGGTCGTTACCTGGTTCATCAAGTTTTGCTCTTGTAGTCCAGTACCAGCTCAAATTTCCGTTGTGGCCAAGGTCGCCACCAGTTTCCTGATACGACAGGGAACCACCACTTCCCGAACTGTTATAGGTGTAAGGCTCGCCGATATTGGACTGCAAATTTGAAATACCAGATGTAATTTGACTTCCATGTGAAGTGTGCCCATACCAGATATGGAAGTTGCTTTTGGCTTGTTCAATCCAGGAAACAGGGATTGAATCCAGGTTTGTAGATTGATGGTCCACGATGATGCTTTGAGAAAAAAGGTGCATCAATGGAAGGAAAATCAGAATGATGATAAATGTAAATGTTGAAGTTTTCATAGTGCTTATTTTTTGGTTAAATAACTTCGAATCGATACTGATAAAATCAGTTAATAATGTTTGTAAGGCGAAATCTTTTTTGACGATTTTGAAAACCAAAAGTAAGTAAAAATTATATCTAATGGAAATTGTTTTGAAGCAATTTTGACATCACTAATCAAAGCCTTTATCATCCAACAGGAATTCATCCAGCGACTGTAACTATTAGCTGTAAAAAAAATTATGATTTTTTTTACAGCTAATGTTGGTCATTCTCAGAAATGTTTTTACTTTTGCACCCCAAAATTTTCATACTCAATAGAAAAATGGCAAAGAAATCAAAAGACGCAAGGGTACAGGTAATACTTGAATGCACAGAGCATAAAACAAGTGGGCTTGCCGGTACATCGAGATATATCTCAACAAAGAACAAGAAAAACACGCCCGAAAGAATGGAGTTAAAGAAGTACAATTCCATCATGAAAAAAATGACGGTTCATAGAGAAATCAAATAAAAACTAAAAGATATGGCTAAGAAAGTTGTTGCTTCGTTGCAATCTGCTGGTAAAGATTTTGCCAAAGTTATTCAGGTGGTAAGGTCAAAAAAAAGTGGTGCTTACACATTTAAAGAAACCATCGTTGCTAACGATAAGGTTAAAGAATTTGTAAGTAATAAATAAATTACATTTCGGGCATAAAACCTGTTATGAAGGCCTTTTCCGCTGAGGAGGAGGCTTTTTTTGTATGTGGGTATTTAAAGACTTTGCTACAGAATGGTCATTTTTTACCTGCCGAAACTTGCGAAGGTAGGGGTAGTAATTAATTGTCATTGGTGGTTATTGGTAGTCATTGGTGGTCATTGGTAGTCATTGGTTGTAATCTAATATCAACCCTAAATGACAGCGAAGCGAATGACGTGCGAAGCACCAATAACGGCGCAGCTAATGACAATTAATGACATACAAAGTGTAGTTAACAAGGCAACAATTAGCCTTAAACGGACAATTAATTAATTAACGTAGTAATACCATGGGAATCTTTTCCGTTTTTTCAAAAAAGAAGAAAGAAAAACTGGACGAAGGTCTTGAAAAGACCAAGAGCAGTGTTTTTTCTAAGATATCGAAAGCCGTTGCCGGCAAGTCCAAAGTTGATGATGAAGTATTGGACGACCTCGAAGAGATTCTGGTAACTTCTGATGTAGGCGTGAGTACCACACTGAAGATCATTGAGCGGATAGAAGCCAGGGTTGCCCGTGATAAATACCTGGGGACAGCCGAGCTTAATTCCATTTTAAAGGAAGAGATTGCTGGCTTACTTGAAGAAAATGACAAGGGCGATCTCTTGGGTTTTGACTTCCCTAAAAGAGACGTTCCTTATGTGATAATGGTGGTTGGGGTTAATGGTGTTGGTAAAACTACCACGATTGGTAAACTGGCACACCAATATAAATTGGCTGGAAAATCAGTAGTACTTGGTGCTGCCGATACTTTCAGGGCCGCCGCTGTTGACCAATTGACCATTTGGTCGGAAAGAGTAGGGGTGCCAATCGTAAGTCAGGGCATGGATGCCGACCCTGCCTCGGTAGCCTACGATACCCTGGAATCAGCTGTTGCCAATAATAACGATGTAGTAATTATCGATACTGCAGGACGACTCCATAATAAGATCAACCTGATGAAGGAACTTACCAAGATCAAGAATGTGATGCAAAAGGTAATCCCTGATGCCCCACATGAGATATTATTGATCCTTGATGCTTCAACCGGACAAAACGCTATAGAACAGGCAAAACAATTTACTGCTGCCACTGAAGTGAATGCCCTGGCACTGACCAAACTTGATGGGACAGCCAAAGGTGGTGTTGCCATTGGAATTTCTGACCAATTTAAGATTCCTGTAAAATACATTGGCATTGGCGAAGCGAAAGAAGACCTGCAGCTTTTTAATAAAGTTGAGTTTGTTGATTCATTGTTTAATGGATAGAACTTTTGCAAGTCGTTTGTAAGCTTATCGTTTACCCGTTCCCACCAATACGGTGAAGTAAATTCAGTCACCATTTAATTTCTAAAAACTCCTTTCTTGAAAACTAAACATAGCCTTAAAAATTTACAAATCATTACACTCGGCTGTTCCAAAAACCTGGTCGATTCACAAGTATTGATGCGCCAATTACAATCGGGCGGCTACAATGTGTTTGATGAAAACTCAGAAACCAAACCACAGGCAGTCATCATCAATACCTGCGGATTTATTAACGATGCCAAAGAGGAATCCATCGAAACCATCCTTGATTATGCCAGGGCACGCAAAAATGGCGACATCGAAAAACTTGTGGTAATGGGATGTCTTTCGCAGCGATATAAAAAAGATCTGGAAAATGAAATCCATGAGGTGGATGATTTTTTTGGAGTGAGTGATCTGAAAGAAATCCTTAATTCATTTCAGGTTGATTATAAAACTGAACTGCTTGGCGAACGCGCTATACCAGAGATTTCTCATTATGCATACCTTAAAATTTCGGAGGGCTGCGATCGCAACTGTTCCTTTTGTGCAATTCCTTTAATTCGCGGAAAGCACGTTTCAAAACCAATTGAAGACCTGGTAAAGGAAGCTGAATACCTGGCTTCACAAGGTGTAAAAGAGTTAATGCTGATTGCCCAGGAACTGAATTATTATGGCATTGATATTTACAAAAAAAGAATGCTTGCAGAACTACTCAGGGAATTGGTGAAAGTTGACGGTATCGAATGGATCAGGCTGCATTACGCCTATCCTGTGGGTTTGGGCGATGATGTGCTTGAACTGATCGACAGTAATCCTAGGATCTGCAAATACCTCGATATCCCACTGCAACATATCAGCGATACTATACTCAAGTCGATGCACCGTGGACATACCGGGGAGCAGGCCCGTCAGTTACTTGCTGCCATCAGGGAAAAAGTTCAGGGCATTGCAATTCGCACTACCATGATTGTTGGCTATCCCGGTGAAACTGAAGAGAACTTTAATGAATTGCTGGATTTTGTAAAAGAGTCAAAGTTTGAGCGGCTTGGGGTTTTTACTTATTCGCATGAAGAAGATACTGCTGCCTTTAAACTTGAAGATGAAATTAGTGACGAAGTGAAGCAAGGGCGGGCAGCCCTTTTGATGGCGGAACAGGAGAAAATCTCAGCGGAACTGAACCAGGAGAAGACCGGCAATATTTATAAAGTAATCATCGATAGGCAGGAAGGTGAATATTGGGTTGGGAGAAGCGAGTTTGATTCACCCGAAGTTGACAATGAAATATTGATCCAATCAGAAAAACCTATGGAGGTCGGAAGTTTTTATAAGGTTAAAATTACCAGCACTGAAGCCTTCGATTTGATGGCTGAAATAGTGGGTTAGTGGAGGAATGGAGTGGAGGAGGAATGGAGTAATGGAGTAATGGAGTGTTGGAGTAATGGAGTGGTGGAGTGGTGGAGTAGTGGGATAATTTATAGATTGAACCACTCTGATTAATCTGGCTACCTGGGATTAATAAAATATGGATGGCCGGATTTGCTGTCGAATTTAAATGGTTCGACCTTAATTATTCTTATATGATCATCTTCGCTTAACAAGATCCCTTCACCGAAAAATTGTTTATACGTGCTTGTATCCACAAACCTGTTGAGAACAACAAAATTATATACTGCACTATCAGCATAAAACATATTTTCGTTTGTTGTGTGGTAAAATGGTTTAATATGATCGAAAACCGGGTGGATGACAAGCTGATTTTTCGAGAACATAGTCGTGTGTTTTGCTACCCAGTAATGCCCCACGCCCAAATTAAGTCCATGTTTGGCCGCAATCTTATCAATCTTTTCGACATCTTTTGGGTAATAAGCGAAATAACGCTTTATCCCCTCATGCGAATACATAGAAATGCCAACAGACAATGCAATAACAGTAAGCGCAATTGTGACCATTCGTAGCTTGGTATAAGATTTTATCTGAAACTTCCATTTTTCCATTAACAGGTAAAGTGCTAAACCTGTATTAAGTATGGCAAGGTGAAAGAATGCGATATTATACCTCAGCGTATCCCACCCGGAATAGTTGCCATTAATAATGGGTGCGAAAAACACAAAACCTGAAAATAAAATCGTAAACAGCAAGTAAATCGTTATAGGATTATCCCTTTTTTCTTTGGCCAAATAGAAATTCCTGACAAAAAACAAAGCAATAAAAATTAAGGAAATCAAACTCAACAAAACAATTGCCGATTTAAAGTTGAACTGTAAAAGGTAAGCACCCAGCTGCTTCATTAGTGTTGAAAACGATGCAATGGAATTGCCCAGATCGAGCATTTTATGGGGTTGTGCAAAATGCAGGTAGCCGGTTTGAATGATTATTTTAAATGAGAGCAAACCTAAAATAAGCCCAATGATGTTGGTAAGCAAAAGTGGCTTGAACTTTTTCCTTTGGCCCAAATACATATAGAGCAACGATATTACAATAAACGGAACTGTAAACATGATGATGAACAAACGATCGGAAAGAACCGCAAGCCATGAGATGGATAATATCAAGTATAAATTAATTCGATTTCCTGAATGTAAATAACGGAATGTAAGCATCAGCGCCAATAAGGTCATTACAAAAGCACCGTTGTGGTAGGCATTGCTGAACAGTAAAAAGGTAACATAAAGATCATCTGAATAAAAAGTGTCAAACAGGAACATCATCATGAACAAGCCCGAAATCGTGGCAAATAATTTTGAATTTTGGGGCAGCACATACTTCAGGAGATATGCAAAAAGGCCAAGAATTAGCAGGTATTGAATAAGTGAAAAAGCAAACGATGCCACAATAAAATCACTGAAGATAAACATCAACGGGAAGTACAATAGCATGTCGGGGAGGAAATTTGGCGACGCAGGCAGGTTCCAGTCTTTCAGTTCATTTCCATCAATAAACAAATCTTTGTATAGATAGGGGAGATGCAGGGTATCGCTATTGAAAAATAAGCTGTCGAATAAAGGGACAAGCCCCGAAAAAGCTGCAACAATAATAACAAGCGACACTGATAGCATGCCAACAAACAGCCATTTATCATCAAACTTGTACTTCTTCAACATATCCATTTTAATTTTGAGCCGTAAAACTAAGGTTTTTGAGGATACGGTGATTAGATGGATTTCAAATGGGTGTACAACAAATATCACATTAATATCCTTAAAGGATTTTATTTTTCATCAAATTGAACGAATTGAACGAATTTCACCTGCCAAAGGCAGGTGTTAATTCGATTAATCAGTGTAATTCGATGATAATTATTTTGACAAGTAGAAATTTGTTGTGCACCCTTTCAATTTGATAGGTGAATCCGTGGGGACTGGAGGGATGGTGTAATAGATAAATGGAATATTGGAATATTGGAGGAATGGAGTTTCAAAACTTAAGAATGTGGAATGACACCTAAAGTTGAAGGATTTTTCAAATTTAAGAGCAAAACCTGACAGAGTCGATGAAAGACGAAGGAGGTACTGTTAGAGTTTCATTGGGATCTGGTAAAAACTGTTCATCCCCTACGGGGAATATTTCAGAATATCTAACATCTTTTTCTACAGTACTTTATCCGCTACGCGGAACTCGCCTCGCTGCGAAGCGGGTTCGCCGTAGGCGATTTAGTATTGTAGAAAAAAAGCAACCCCCAAACCTTGGATACCTCGTAGAGCCCGCCTTGCCGCGAGGCAGGGTTGCACAGATAAAGGCTTTTAAACATATCTATTTTTTTTAGCCGGACAGCATTTAGTGTTTATGAAATAGAGTTAAAAAATCAGAAAAAATTTCTAAAATGAAATGTGTGCCGAGCTTAAAATGCTGGCGATCACCGAACCAAACAAAACGAGCCATGCAACAAAACAGTATTTGCAAATCTTCCTGTCTTTGTTTTGTGGGGTGATGACCGGAGCCTTTATTGCCGGACCCCGGTAAGTGTCAACCTTAAAATGTTTAATGCATTTTATTTTTCCTAAAATCCGTGATGCCTTTGCGAAATTCGTGCTGTTTACATAAATATTGATCAAAGGGCATTTGCCTTCAAAAAATGTGTTTTGAGTATCGCAAATACATTCTTCCGACCAGGTTTTAATTCCGGCCTCCTTCATTGTTCCACATATAAAAATCCTTTCATAAGGAAACATCAGCGTTGTTAGGAGTGCATAACTTTTTTTATTGGTTTTCATTTTATGCTTTATTAAGTCATCGTACAATATTTTTTTATGTAATTATTTAGCTGCGTACTAATAAATCCAATTAAAAGACCTCGATTATATACCCCCACTAACTCCCCCTTGAGGGGGAGAATGCTTCCGCACTAGCTACTGCAGTCGCTTGTGCGGCTGGTCTCCCTTCCCCTCAAGGGGAAGGGGCGGGGATGGGGCATAAGGATTTGGCAAATAATACAACCACCTAAATAATTATGTTTTTATGTTATCATTTCCTGGCAGCAATGGCCACCTTGTTAAAGTAAATTGCAAATGGCCTGTACGCCAGGTGCGACCATTTCGAGAATGGTACTTCAATCATCAACATTGGGAAAAGCACCATAATGTGGAATACATACATGTAGTAAGTTTCGTAGGGCAAACCATAAATCCTGAAAATATGAACAAGTATCCCTGAAATGGTTGTTAGAAACAGCAGTACTAAAAATGTCCAGTCGGTGATGTGGGAGTGTTTGCTCTTTTCGTTACTTTTCTTCAAGCGTTCGTAAAAAAAGTAAACAACACCCACGGTTAAACCAAAGGTTGCATAGTAGCCCAAAATCCGTTGGGGATGCCACCAGGCGTAAATGTTATCTGTTTGAAACCAACCCAGGAAAACCACAATCATCACTAACATCAACACGTAACTCGTCATCAATAGTAAATGGACTACCCAGTAGGTACTTATATTAAATGATTTTTTGGTTTCCAGGCTGTCGCATTTCGAGAATTGCAACTGGGTAAAAAAGTGCAGGATCACTTTCCAGAACTCTTTGAAGTAGAGCTTTATGGGAACTTTTAGTGTTTTATCCTTCCATATCATTTTTAAATACATATTAAAAATGTTTGTCAACAGGAAAAAGGAAAGTAAACCCGCCATGATCCAATCAC
>Ga0075120_10001955_pt1 | contig 15333 bp, 16 predicted proteins | sample AntAceMetag02UKL_FD_69792 | JGI IMG/M metagenome (GOLD analysis project Ga0075120, IMG submission 69792) | Saline lake microbial communities from Ace Lake, Antarctica - Antarctic Ace Lake Metagenome 02UKL | ecosystem: Environmental > Aquatic > Non-marine Saline and Alkaline > Saline | place... | reverse complement strand
GTCCTTGCCATCCATGACCAGACAGGGAGGATGAGAACCGCCTGGCGGGGAATTTTTTCCACTGACACCCGTCAACGGGCCAATGCAATAGAACTGCTCAGCGACATTCTGGACCGGAAAACCTTTAATTCCATGCTTCCCCTGCTTGAAAGCCCCACCCCGACAATGACCCTGGAAGAAGGAAGAAAAATTATAAAAATCCCAAAACTGGACCCGGAGGGGAAAACGGTTCTGAAGAATCTTCTGACCTCTAAAGATTGGGTGGATGTCCTCATGGGCCTGAATCTGATCAATGAAACGCCTGAGCGTTATGAAGCAAAAGAGATGTTGAATGAGTTGAAAAATTCAATCAATAAACATATTGTAAAGGAAGTTCACATGAGTTTAAATAAAACCCGGGGAAATGCAAAGTCTCCCCAAAAAAATCATTCAACGGAAATATCCCTGGGGAAAAAAATACTTCTTTTAAAGGAAATTGAAATTTTTTCCGGATTGAGTGCTGCCGAGCTTGCCGCCATTGCCGCCGTAACAAAGGAACAAGATTGCCCCGAAAACCAGACCATCATCAAACAAAAAGATGTGGGAGAGACCGTATTTCTCATCATCAAGGGCAAGGTGGAAGTGCTCATGGAACAGGCAGACGGTAAAGAGGTGATGCTGGACCATATCGGATCCGGTGGGGCCTTTGGAGAGATGGCATTAATAGATGATGCCCCCAGGTCCGCCACCATCAGAACCATTGAGCCATCCCAGTTCCTCACCCTGCACAAACAAGAATTCAAGGAAACCGCCATGGAATTCCCCCGGATTGCCCTCCAGATATGCTCGGTACTCAGTCAACGTATCCGGGATCTCCACGGCAAATTCCAAAAGAAACCCTGATTTTCCAGGTCTGGTAGAATGGATCTTCGGGGTCAGGACAACAGTTTATAGATGATCAATCCTTCATCCTTGCCCTTAACCTTGACCGGCTCCAATTGTTTTGTAATATAGGATCCTGTCAACAGGTTATGGGTGGTCTGGCTTAGAATAATGTCCGTCTTGTATGTTTTTGTCAGTCCTTCGATACGGGATGCGGTATTCACCGTATCCCCCACCAGTGCATAGGACATTCTTTCCTCACTGCCGATATTGCCGGCCAGCACGGCCCCGGAATGGAGCCCAATTCCGTGTTCCAGGGGTTCAACCCCCTGCTTTTCAAGAATAATATTTAGTGCTATCAACCGTTTTCTCATTTCCAAGGCAGCTTGCACCGCCATTTCCGGGTGATCGTCAAACCCTACAGGCGCCCCGAAAACCGCCTCAATCTCATCTCCCACATATTGCAGGATAAGCCCCTTGTGTTCTTTCACCGCCAGGGTCATTTCATTAAAATACTGGTTTAAAATTTTGACCACCTGTCTGGGATGATTTTTTTCCACAAGAACAGTAAAGTTCCTCAGATCAGAAAAGAGCAGGGTAACCCGCTTCATTTCCCCATCCATGGATATTTTACCCGACATGATTTCATCCCTAATTTCTTTGCCCATGTACCGGCCAAAGGAATCCCTTACCCGCCGGCTTTCATTGAGGCTGAAAATCATAGCATTTATCCCCTGGGCCACATCCCCCAGTTCATCGTTGGACATGATTTCCACCCGGCAATCCAGGTCATTGTTTTCAACCGCCTTGATGGCCTTTTTGATCTGAAGTAACGGCGTTGAGATGCTCTTTGCTAAAAAATAGGCCAAAATAAATGCAATGGTCAGCGAATCCATGGAAATAAAAGCCAACTCCCAGTAAAGAGAAGAAATCAAATCGCTGCGGATCACGACGTCGGCCAGGTGAAGTTGTTGAATTTTGGCAACAATAGTGGTGGCAATGATGGGGAAGGGAATCAAAATAATTCCCAGGGTGACCACGAGGAAACGTTTTCTGACGCTGAGTTTAAACCCATGCTTAACCCGGTTTAAATGACCCTGGGGAAAAAACAGGGGCAGATAGGGACGCCAGGCATTTTCCAGAACAAAAAAGAGGACCAGGCAGGTTACCCCACCCCCCAGAAGGATGATTCCTAAAAATTGCCTCAGGCAAAGCACCAGATCCGGTGTGGCCAGGTTAAAAGTTCTGGCCGTAATCAATGGTTCCATGAACCCGAAAATAAAACCGGCCAGATTCCAGATCAAAAAAGAAATCACCGTAACAACCATGGGATACTGGAGAGCGCCTCGCTGAAGATGGTGAACCATGGAAGAATCAAACTCGGATATATCCCGCCTGCACTCGGCCACCTCATACAGGGTTCTGACCGATTTTCTTTTTAACAGGATAAACCCCAGGGAGGCCAACATTGTCATACCTGCCAGGAAAAACAGGACGTCATAATATCCCGGAATACTTGGATCATTTTCAGTAGACGGCAAAAAATATTTAAAATAAAAAAAAGTGGAACATCCTCCCAGCAAATTCCCCAACCCCAACAATATGCCTATTATTTTCATAATGCCTTTTTTAACAGCCTGTCAATGGTATCGGCCAGGTCATCCCGACCCTGATCTCTAAGCAGAGGGACCATGGGTCTGTAAAATGGCGGCCGCACCCTGATGGTGATATCAAATTGTTCAATATCTTCCGGGGTTACCTCGTCCTGAGCAAAAGCCCGGGTCTTGTGTAGCAGCCCCAGGGCGGTCAGCTCGGTCATGGTCCGGACACATTTTTCACAGCGCCCGCAGTTCAAACGGTCCGGAACATTGGCAAGACAGACCCGAAAATTTTGAAATGCCACATCCCAGGCAGAGACAATTTTAATTTTTTCCAGCCGGGATATTTCATAATCCCGGTGGCGAAGTCTCACCTCGAAGCTGGAGTATTCCGGGTCCAGCAGGGGATGGGAGCCGCAAGGGTGCAAGTTGGGAATATCATAGGAAGATGCAATGAACATCAAATTTATCCTAGCGCTGAAGGTATGGGCCATGGCGCCCAGAACGGCCCCGAAAAAACTGTCCAGCCACAGCTCCCGCTCATCACACAAATGACGGATATTGGTATAAACCGGAATCAATTGAGTGTCTGCATCCCGGGTAATCTTTGAAATTGCATCCAAGGCCCGGTCAAACACATGGTATTTGTTTCCCCGCTCAACCACACCGCCGATATCAAAGCCGTGGAGGAAAAAACTGTCTCGGACATACCCGGGGTGAGCCTTGGGGTAATGAAGCCGATTTAACCTCAGGGCGGCAAGGGAGTCCATGCCCCCGGACATAACCATACCAGCCCGGGGAGGACTCAAAATTGATATATTCCCCCGGGGTTTTGCCTCGATCTGGATGGGAGAATACCGGCGGCCGTTTGGCCCTGCTGTCCAGTGGGACAAAATATTCATGGCAACCCCTGTCCCTTCTTTGAGAAAGGGACAAATCTTCTGATCCATAAAAATTCTTTGTTCGCCCAGATGAAGGGCTGGCAAAAGGCACCCCACTAAGAATGCATCCGGGTTGGCCCCAAACCCTTCGGCAAAGGAAAGAGGGGTTTTTATGTATACGGTTTGTTCGGGCCGGTTGCAGTCTTCAAAGATCACCCTGGCTGAGGCTGTTACAAATTCAGAATCTCGGGTCAGATTAAAATCTATTATTTTCATTGGCTTTTCTTTTTTCTTTTTATCTCGCAATTTTTTTATTCAGGGTGACAAAGGTCACATACTCAATAATCTCCTGGGCGATATCTCGCCCGGTTGCTGCCTCCAATCCCCTGAAACCTGGAGAATAATTCACTTCAACCACAAGGGGCCGCCCCCCTTTTTCAACGATCATGTCCACCCCGGCGATTTCAAGATGGCAGGCCCTGACGGCTTCAAGGGCCAGGTCAACCCATTCCTTTGGCGGATCAATGGCAGTTGCCCGACCATTTTGATGAATATTGGCCCGGAAATCCCCGGGCAGCGGTTCAAGGACCATGGCCCCGGCTAGGCGGTCACCAATCACCAACAATCGCACATCCTGGCGGTCTTTCGGCGGGATGAATGTTTGCACCAGCATCCCCTTCAACGGATTGAGATGGGCATCAAGAAATGATGCTGCCTGGGTCCGGGTCTCAATCTTGACCACTCCGTCTCCGCCCATGCCGTCCACCTGTTTGGCAATAACAGGAAATCCGCCCAGATGATCTACTGCTTTAAGAAAACAATCTATTCTGGTAATAAAACAGGTATCGGGAACTTCTATCCCTGCACCGCCCAGGGTCTGGAGGGTTATATACTGATTTTTCGCAATGGTCACCCCCTCGATGCCGTTGACCAGGGGAATTTTCATTCTCACAAAATGGCGGAGCAGGACAAAGCCGTATTCCCCCATGGGCGATCCCTGCCGGGGCAAAATGACATGGGGAGCCGGACCCGGAAGGTCCATGGAAAAATTGGAGGACTGAACAAAACCTTCTTTTTCCATGTCCATGGTACAGGTAATCGCATAGGGATTAATGAGCTGGATCTTATGACCGGAAAGGATTGCAGCTTCCATAAACCGTTTGTTGGGATGAAAATCAACGCCATTGACACTCATTATTCCGATGATCATTTTCCCTGTCCCCTGCCCTTATCCACAGATTTGTCCACGGGGTTGTCAATCATCTCTTCTGGCATCCATACCCCCATTTCCTTGTTTAGTTTTTCACTAAAATAGGTCAAAATTTTTTTTGTATTGTTCCGAAGCGCAATTTTCTGGGTGGCCAGATTCTCCTCGCTGATAATGGAAAATACCTTGTACTCTTTTGCCCTTTGAGTAAGCCCTTCCAATAATTTAGCCCCCACCCCCATGGCACGATACTCTGGCCTTACCGAGGTATATCCCCTTTCCACAAAATTAGAAAAATCACTCCCTGTTATCTCGTTAAGCCGTTGTATAAAGACGGCTCTGGGATGTTTTAAACTGGAGTTTCCAATGATCACCCCGTTTTCCATGGCATACCCGATCTTATGGGCACGTTCAAGGTTGGATCTGACATGGGTGGTGTCCACGGAGCCCCCGGCTTCCACCATTTTACAAATTTCATCCAAAACCCCGGGGGGAAGGTCTGATGGGGATTGATAGAAAAACTGCATCTGGGTGCCAAGGCAAATAATTCCATGGGTTGTCATGTCGGCCCGGATACACCCCAATGACTTCCGGGTAAATTGACCCAGATACACCAACAGCCAGCTGGTGTCCCCGAGAACTTTCCAAAAGGGGATACCCGGCAAGGGCTGAACCCCGGCATAGTCCATTAGTCCATGGGGAATTGCCGGATTGAACGAACTCCCTTGATTCAAATTTTGGTCTGTATCTTGGTTTGCGGCGCAATTTAGATCTTGGAAGGAATGGACAATGTTGGGATTGTTTACAATAAATTTTGCCGGGTGGCTGTTTTCCCTGAACAGATCCGGCCATGACACATGATTCCAAATGCCCTGTTTGGATGCTTTCCATAATGTTTTTTCACATATATTCGTGCTGTTTGTTTCCTTTTCCCAGAGGATCAGTCTAAGCCCGGCTGAAAAAAGGTCCGATAATTTATTTTCATCTTCCGGAAAGGGTTCTCCTATCCGGACCTGCATACTGAAAAATACAGTGGATTGTTTTATTGAAAACCAGTGGGCCAGATGCTGGTACATCCCTTTCCGGAAAACCGCATCTCTCATTTCCTGGTTTTCAGAATTTACTTTTCCCCCGGCCCCGGCAAGAGTATCTGAAGAAAAAGACACCTGGGCAAACACAAATCCCCGGACCCCCAGAGAGCGAACCTGGTCTTCCAGAAAATCTGCTAGTAAAACAGGATCTTTGAAAAAAAAAGGATCAACCAGGACCACCCGTTCAGGGGTCAGATATGAATCCAGGGAAAGCCCGTCATAATCCGGCAAAATAGTGTAGGGATCAATTTTTGCTCCATGGGTCCGGTTGAAATAATCGATCAGTGGGACAAGGCGACCGGGGCCCTGATTCCAGATGAGGTGATCAAAGTATTGGGAATCTAAACCTTCCAATCTGATGGATGCCATTGCCAGGACCCCGACCCCGGGATATCGGGATTTAATATAAGCGGCCATTGTCTGTGCGGCAGCCGCCTGATCCCGGGAAAAGATGAAAAAGAGTACGGTTCCGGGATCATGCTGGGAAAATTTTCTCGCAAGGCCTTGTTCACACAACAGGGCAAAGGGGTTCCAATCTTTATCCCCTTTCAAACCAGCCAAAGGATCGGCATGGGAAATCAGGATCAGGCAAGTGTTAATTTTATGTTTACACTCTATAAAAAAGGGGAGGTCATAAAATTCTTTTCCTGCAAGTTTATCTATATCCCCACAGGGTTCACAAACCGATTCAATCCTGTTTTTTAAAAGATGTTCCCGGTAAAAATCAAGGTTTGCATCATAATGACAGGGATTAAGTCCGCAACCAGACAGACTCCCTGCCACCACAGCGGCATCCCAACAAGGATGTACCGGGCTTATCGCCGGTGGATGAATCAATAAAATAGTCGGTGATATCATAGGAACCAATATACTGGAAAAGGAACCTTGCCAAAAAGCTTATCTATGATAAACAAAACCATGATAAACAAAACCATGATAAACATTAAAAAATACCTTATTTTCGGAAGTGATAATTCCACCCCTTATCACGCATACATCTTCGGGAAGAATTGATTTCACTGTCACTGACACTCCTCCCATAGGAGGTATCATCTGGTCCGCCCCAATCTTGCATCCTTGTCTTTGCATAGTCCCTGGCTCTTTTTTCGCAGTCCTCCTGGTCCGCATAGAATTGAGCCTTTGATTTTTCCGGATGCTCGGCTACATATTGGTAGCAGCCGCTTAGGCACAAGAACAAGACACCCACCAATCCTGAAAACACTATTTTTTTCATCTTTTTGTACCCCTGGTCACTCTTTTATTCACCCTTAGATTATTTTACTTTTTCCATGATCACAACCGATATTTTTTTCCGGATCAATTTGCCCTGGTCCAGAATGGATAGAACAATGCTGTTTTCCCCGGGTGGGAGTTTACCGCCATAAAGCCCTGGTTTGTCCTTGCCTGCAGAATAGTCTTTCCTTTCAGCCATGGCAATTTTTGCGATGGGAAACAACTGCCTGGAGAACCGGGTTCTTGGGAGAATAACCTCATTGGGAATACGCTTTTCCCGCACCTGGGCCGGTTCAATCCCCTTAAACACAAACCCGCCCCGATTTTTTTCATCATGGATATACAGGGTCTTATTCCAGTTAATCTTGATGGGATCATCTGATTTATTTTCAATTTCCAAAAGAAAGGATGAAAAATAACCGGCACCTTCCCTGGCAGGCGCAAAACTGGCCGTAAAGACCTGGGTTTCAATCGTCTTTGATACCGGACTGCTGGCATATTCATAGACAGCAGCCGAACATCCGAAACCGGCTATCATCATGGTGATCATAATCCATTTGGCAAACCTGGCAACTCCATATCTCATGGCATCCCTCTTTGTTTAACTTTTCGGTTAGATTGACACTGCACTATACCACTATTTGTATTCAAAGTTTAAAATGAAGTCAAGGCCAAGCGAGTAAATTTGGCAGGGTGATCCACTGTAAATCTTGGCCTTGTCTGCATTAAAATTATGATTTGATCCTATTTTTATGTTCATTCCTGCTACATCTGCTTGAACAAATGCTCATAAGAACGGCTCACTAAAATGGAGTGATCTATCCGTTCAAATCCCACCATCATCTGATTGGTAAAAGAACGCTTGATGACCTGAATTTTATCAATATTTACAATCGCGCTGCGATGTACCCGCCAGAATTGTTTCGGGTTAAGGACGGTTTCAAGGTCTTTAATTGGCGTTTTTATCAAAAATTCATGAATTGCGGTCTGTACAATGGTGTACTTGTCTTCCGCTTTAAAATAAAGCACTTCAGAAACCGGAACAAACCGCAGATCACTGCCGGTCTTAACCTTTACCAGTCTTAAATAATCCGGGGCCTGTCGGTTCCCCAAAACCTGGATAACCTTTTGTATTTTTTCATCCACATCAGTGGTTCTGCCTTTTGCCGCCAACCTCTTTTTCAATCGCAAAAGGGTGATCTGCAAACGATCTTTTGTCACAGGTTTTAAAATATAATCCACAGCCTCACTTTCAAAGGCCTGAACAGCATACTGGTCATAGGCTGTAATAAATATAACATGGCAGAATGCGGATACTTTTTGGGCCACTTCAACACCCGTCAAACCCGGCATTTGAATGTCTATAAAAGCAATATCCGGCTTCTCTTTTTCGATTAAATCCAGGGCCTGAATTCCGTTCTCAGCCTGACCCAAAACTATTAACTGAGGCCATAATTGTTCAAGGTGTTTTTTAATACCGATTCTTAAATTTTCTTCATCATCTGCAATAATGGCCGTCACTTGCTTCATAAAAACACCTTGATCATGGCTTTTATTCCTGAAGGATAATTTTGAGTCAATGTCAGACCCGCCTTGGTCCCATAAATACTTTCAAGCCGCTGGCTGATATTATTAATACCAATACCGGCCTGGCTGGCATTTTCATCCAGGCCGTTTCCAGTATCACAAATCTCTATACTCAGCACATTTTCTTCAATCCGGCAGTCAATGGTTATTTTCCCACCTTCAACTTTAGGTTCCAAACCATATTTGATGGCATTTTCAACCAGCGGTTGGACAATTAAGGGAGGAAATAATAAATCGGGTCTGCCTGTCTTATTCTTGATTTTATAGGCGAGTCGCTTTCCCATCCGGATCTTAAAAATATCAAGATATTGTCGAACCAGATCCAGTTCCTGTGACAGGGTTACCATCTCCTGTCTGGTTCTCGTAAGGGAAATTCTTAAAAATTCATTCACATCGATAAGCATCTGTTTGGCTTTAGCCACATCAATATCAAAGAGCGAAATCACATTCGAAAGCGTGTTAAATAGAAAATGGGGTTCGATCTGGGCCTGCAGCAATCGTAAAGTTGTCATGGCAGCTTCTTTTTCCATGGACAAGCGTTTTATTTTTTCATTTTGTATTCGTTTTTCAGACTCGATCAACTTTTCCCTGGCAGTAAAAAAATAAATAATGGGTATGCCAAAGACAACGCCAAACACGGCAATTTTTAAAAAAACCTGCTTGTAATAATACCCTGCAGAGAATTCTTGGAAAAAAGATATATATCCCCAGCTTAACAAACCACCAACGATGATGCCAATGATCATGCCGGCGGCAATACATCCACCCATCCATTTTTTGAGTTTCTTTTCACTGATAAAGATGCCTGTATAAACAAAAAAACAGATGGACAGGCCGGTTAATTGAGAAATGATGAATATATCCCAAAATTGAGGCTCCTTGAGAACCATAAAATTTAAGACCAAAGCGATGGCTGTGTTAAAAACCGCTGTAATTGCCAGGGACGAAGTGGGCTTTTTTGAATTTATCATAAACCGCTCTTTATAACGTTAATCTTTAATTTAACCCCAAGATACTAAAAGCTTTCTGGTTGTGCAACTCCATTCATCCCCCCTATTTGACCATCCATCGCTTTAATTTTCCATTCATCTCCATTCAATTGCGATTGTCATCCAAATCCCTATGATGACACCAACATTGAACGGGTAATAATGCCCAGAGGACAAAGGAGACAAACCAATGAAACAGATTTTAACACTTATTTCAATTTTTTCTATTATTCTTATGACAGCCGGACAAACCGCTTTGGCAGGTCAAACAGCAGCCTCAACCACTACGCTTGTCATCCACATCACGGGATTTGACAACACGAATGGCGCAGCCAAGGTGGCGCTTATCAATTCTGAAGAAAACTATGGGTCTAAAGAGAAACCTTACAAGGGCTTTAACTTTAAAATTGTCAACAATGAAGTTCTCCAGACGGTCACCCTGCCCTATGGTGAATATGCCGTAAAAGTATTTCATGATGAAAACAGCAATGATGAACTAGATACCCGTCTGTTCGGTATTCCTGCAGAACGGTATGGATTTTCCAATAATGCCAGGGGAACCTTTGGCCCGCCAGCGTATAAAGATGCACGCTTTGTACTGGACTCTGCTGAACATAAAATATCCATCAAAGTTCAATAACCCCATCTAAAATGAAAACAAAGGAGGATCCCATGTCATTTTCACAGACATTGTCCAGACGTAAATTTTTAAAAACCCTGGTGTTAGCATCCAGTGCTGCGGCAATCGACTGGACAGGCCTCGGTGCATTGGCAGCCCAGATTCAAAACAAACAAGCGTTTCCCATTGTGGTCATCGGATCCGGGCTTGGGGGACTTGTCAGTGCGGCATATCTCACAAAATTCGGGTTTAACGTTACGGTCCTGGAGCAGCACAGTATTCCCGGCGGGTATGCCACATCCTTTGATCGGGGAGACTTTACCTTTGATGTCTCTTTGCATGCAACTGTGGCTGAACATGCCATGCCACAGATGATCCTTTCCGATCTGGGACTCTGGGATAAGCTCAAGGTCGCGTATACGCCTGAACTTCGAAGGATCGTTACCGATACCTTTGATGTGACGCTTCCTGCCAAAAATCCTGAAGGTGTCAAAAAAGAGTTATCAAAACGTTTTCCCCAGGAAAAAAAAGGAATCCACACATTCTATAAAGAAATGGAACAGGTCATTGCTGAGCTTTGGGGCAACAAACGGTTTAAAACATCCATGATGGCAAAACTTGAACCACTTACACTTGCGCAATGGATGAGCCGTCATGTAAAAGACAGGGATGTCAAAACCTGCATGGCCATTTTTTCAGGGTACTATGGGCTGCCTCCGGAAAAAATAAATGCTCTGTTTTATGCCATTGCCACGGGTGAATATCTTGTCCATGGCGGACAATATTATAAAACCCGGTCCCAGGATTTAAGCGACACCCTGGCACTTGGCATCGAACAAAATCATGGAAAGATCAGTTACAATACCCAGGCAGAAAAAATCTTGTTTGATAAAGATAAATCCATCACCGGCGTAAAAGATACCAGGGGCAATACATATGCTGCAAAGGCTGTTATCGCCAACTGCCCTGTTCCAGCCCTGGTAAACAAAATGATACCGCAAAATATCATGCCCAAATCCTTTTTGGATCAGGCAACACAAAGACAGGCATCCCTGTCCAGCTTTGTGGTCTGGCTGGGACTCAACAGCCCCATTGATCAGATCAAAGACTATGAAATTGATCTGGCAGGACCAGACAGGATTCAAAACAATGAATTGTTCTCTAAAAAAGATTTGGCAGAATCCGGGATTGGCATAACCCTTTATGATAATTTATTTGACGGATATTCAGCTCCCGGCAAGTCCACACTGTCCATCATGTGCCTTGCAGATTATGAGCCCTGGAAAAAATTTGAAACCCATTATTTTTGTGGCAACAAAGCGGCATACAACAAGGAAAAAGAGCGTATCGCCACTGCCTTTATTAGCCGGGTTGAAAAAAAACTTATGCCAGGCCTTTCCAATAAAATTGAAATTATGGAAATCGGCACACCCCTCACCAATATCTTTTATACCGGCAATACCAATGGCGCCATATACGGATATGACAGAAACCTTGCGCACATAAGTTCCAAAACCCCCATCAAGGGCCTGTATCTTTCCAGTGCCTGGTCCCATGGCGGCGGCTATACCCCGGTCATGATGGGAGGAAGAGAAACCGCTAAACTGTTGTTAACTGATTTCAAATCTTTACAAAGATAGTATCCTGGATGATTTTAACTGGACCCCTGGTCCAAAAAAAGGTATAGTCCTAAGCCAATATGCAGACTAATTGTCAGGCTGCCATAAAAAATAAATAGATATTGACAAAATTAAGAAATGATTATAAAATTAAGAGTTTTTTGAAATTGCAAAAAGTATTGAAATAATAAGGAGAGTTTAACATGTACGCAGTTATCAGAACCGGAGGAAAGCAATACAAGGTTCATGAAGAACAGATTCTAAAGGTTGAAAAGCTTGAAGGTTCTGAAGGTTCTCAGATTGAATTCGATGATGTCCTCATGTATTCAGACGGTGAAATGGTTACCCTTGGAACCCCCAAACTTGAAAATGCCATCGTAAAGGCACACATCGTTGAGCAGGGACGGGGTAAGAAACAACTGGTTTTCAAGTATAAACGCCGGAAAGGCTATCGGAAGATGCAAGGCCATAAACAGCATTATACAGAAATTAAAATCGAATCTATTTCAGCCTAGGAAGAGAGGATAAGATGTCACATAAAAAAGCAGCAGGTAGTACCAAAAACGGACGCGACTCAAATGCCCAGCGCAGAGGCGTTAAAAAATTCGGCGGACAAATGATTTCAGCCGGAACGATTATTGTAAGACAGGTTGGCACCAAAATCCATCCGGGCAACAATGTGGGTATGGGCAAAGACTACACCCTGTTTGCTAAAATGGACGGTGTGGTGACCTTTGAACGAAAAGGTCGCGACAAGAAAAAAGTCAGCGTTTATGTAGCGTGAAATTTGTAGATGAAGCAATCATTACCGTCACTTCTGGTAAAGGTGGACCCGGATGCATGAGTTTTAGAAGGGAACGCTACATTGAGTTTGGTGGCCCTGATGGCGGTGATGGTGGTAATGGCGGCAATGTAATTCTTAGAGTGGACCCGGGACAACGGACGCTTTATGATTATCGCCGCCAAAAATTGTTCCATGCCAAGAACGGGGCTCCCGGACTTGGCAAGCAAAAGCATGGCGGAAACGGAAATCACACCTATTTAGATCTCCCTCCCGGTACCCTGGTTTCCGATGCAGACACCCTTGAGCCCATTGTTGATCTGACCCTTGAACATGCGGAATACATTATCGCCGAAGGTGGCCGGGGCGGTCAGGGAAACAAGCGGTTTGCTTCCGCCACAAACCGGGCGCCCAGATTTTCCCAACCGGGAATTCCCGGAATCGAAAAAAAATTGAAACTGGAATTAAAGCTTCTGGCGGATGTGGGTATTGTGGGGCTTCCCAATGCAGGCAAATCCACCCTGATTTCCTCCATGTCCTCTGCTAGACCCAAAATTGCAGATTATCCGTTTACCACCCTTACCCCGACCCTGGGTATGGTAGAGCCCCCTTTTGGGGAACCTTTTGCCGTGGCAGACATCCCCGGGCTCATTGAAGGGGCTCATGAGGGCATCGGCCTTGGCATCAAATTCTTAAAGCATATTGAACGAACCGGAATTTTAATTCATCTCATTGATGTGGGAGAAATTGACCCGGAAAATCCCCTTGAAGCCTTTAACCTGATCAACAAAGAGCTGACCATGTACAGCAAACGTCTGGCCCAAAAAGCCCAGATTGTTGTGCTTAACAAGATGGATCTTACCGGCGTTGAAAATCGGGTGGACAGTTTTAAGACAGCCCTGCCGAATCTTCAGGTTCTTACCATTTCAGCAGTTACCGGAAAGGGCGTAAAACCATTGGTCAAACTGCTCGCTTCCAAACTTCAAAAAGAGTAAGTCATGGCAGGACTTTTTGGAGGGACTTTCAATCCACTTCATAATGGTCATATTGGTATTGTTAAATATGTGAAGCAGGCTTTTCACCTTCAAAAAATATTTTTATTCCCCTCTGCCATGCCCCCGCACAAATCAATAAGAAATCTGGCACCGGCCCGGGATCGCCTGGAAATGATACGGGGCTGGGCTAAAGGACGGGAAGGGTTTTATGCCTCTGATATAGAATTGAAAAGAAAAGGCCCATCATTTACCATTGACACCATTAATGCCTTTAAGAATACCACCGCTAAAGAAAACCATGATCATAGGCCTCATTTTTCCCTTTTAATGGGGTCTGATGCATTCTTTGATATCATTACCTGGAAAGAACAGGCGCTAATTTTTCAAGCGATTCCTATTATTGTCATGCTCAGGGGAGACCAAACCGGGATAAATTCCGTTGCATCCTTTATTGACGAATACATCTCAAAAGGATACAAATTAGATAAAGGTCAAACGCAGTTTACCCATGAACAACTACAGCCGGTCCGTATTTGCAATGTCCCTAAAATCGACATTTCTTCAACCATGATACGGGCACGGGTAAAAAAGAACCAGTCCATCAAAGGACTTGTCCCGGCAAATGTCGAGAACATTATCAAACAAAAGGATTTATATAAATGACCCCCCCCATGGACCCGACAGAAGAATACACCCCCTATTTTACCCCTATTTTTGAACGTAAGGCCAAATCCATCACCGCAATTGATGTCCGTAAAATGACTTCCTATACCGACATGATCGTTGTTGTTGAAGGGGGTTCAGGGCGCCAGGTGACCTCTCTGGCCGAACATGTCATCAAGGCCTTGAAAAAAGAAAAAATCAAGGTGTTTGGTATGGAAGGGATCAAGGGAGGAGAATGGGCACTATTGGATTACGGCCATATCATCATCCATGTATTTGAGTCCAAAGCAAAAGATTTTTACGACTTGGAAGGGCTGTGGAGCGATGCCCCGAAGATTGATCTGTCCCGGTTCGGCTCCATCCTTGATCCAAATGATGCCGGAGGCAACGAAGATGACGACGACGACTAAAAACAGCCCGGTCAATATTCTGATGATTCTGGATGGATGGGGGATCAGCCCCACAAGGGAAGGGAATGCCTTTGCCCAGGCAAGCACTCCTTTCCTGAACACGATCCTTAGAACCTTTCCCAACAGCCAGCTCGCCTGTTCCGGCAATGCCGTGGGCCTGCCCCAGGATACCATGGGTAATTCAGAAGTTGGACACATGAACATGGGGGCCGGGCGCAAGGTATTCCAGGATTTTGTCCGGATCAATACTGCCATACAAAATAAAAGTTTTTTTGAGAACCCGCAACTTAAAAACGCCATGGAAACCGCCAGGGAAAAAGATAAGGGGCTGCATCTTCTAGGCCTTTTGTCCGACGGCGGGGTTCACAGCCATATTTCCCATCTGTTTGCCCTCATTGACATGGCAAAGCTAAACGGGATTAAAAACCTTTATATCCATCCCATTCTTGATGGCAGGGACACCTCCCCCAAAAGCGGCATCACCTATATCAAACAGCTCCAGGCCCACCTTGACGCTGTGGGAATAGGAAAGATCTCAAGTATTTGCGGCCGTTATTGGGCCATGGATCGGGATACCCGATGGGACCGGGTGAAAAAAGCCTATTGTCTCTATACCGCAGGGGAAGGCAAACAGGCAAAGGACCCCATCCAGGCGGTCCAGGATGCCTATGATGCCAAAGAAACCGATGAATTTATAAGGCCTGTTTTTTTTAAAAGCGTTGCCAATGCCGGCAAAGGCCAGGCAGACAATGACCAAGAGAATAAAGGTGTCATCCAAGATGGAGACGCGCTGATTTTT
>Ga0075120_10001954_pt1 | contig 15341 bp, 14 predicted proteins | sample AntAceMetag02UKL_FD_69792 | JGI IMG/M metagenome (GOLD analysis project Ga0075120, IMG submission 69792) | Saline lake microbial communities from Ace Lake, Antarctica - Antarctic Ace Lake Metagenome 02UKL | ecosystem: Environmental > Aquatic > Non-marine Saline and Alkaline > Saline | place... | reverse complement strand
GTAGGTGCTGCTTCGGAGATTGAAGCTAAGGAAAAGAGAGCTAGAGTAGATGATGCTCTTAATGCAACAAGAGCAGCTATAGATGAGGGTATTGTAGCAGGAGGAGGGTTAGCTTTACATAATGCAAAGAAAGTTTTAGAAAAGATAAAGTTGGAAGATACAGATGAACAATTAGGTATAGAAATACTTAAGAGTATTTTAAGTGAACCTCTAAAACAGATTGCAGAGAATGCAGGACAGGATGGTGCAGTAGTAGCTGCTAATTGTGATAAAGAGAAGGGGTATGATGCAAAGGCGGATAAGTATGTAAATATGATAGAGAAGGGTATTATAGATCCTGTGAAAGTGACAAGATTCGCATTACTTAATGCAGTATCTGTAGGTACTATGCTTATTACTACAGAAGCAGTAGTAGCAGATATTAAGAAAGAGGAAAACAATACTCCTATGCCAAACCCTGGGATGGGAATGGGTGGAATGATGTAAATCTTTAAGGGATATATACTAAAAAGAAGGGGAGTTAATCTCCCCTTTTTTATTTACAATAATTCGTTGTAGAAAATAGATTTCTAATTATTTAAAGCCTAACCTCTTCAGCCACTACCTTACCAACAGCACCGGGAGAATATTCTTTAACTGCAAGAAGCTTCTCTCCCTCCTTTATTAAATATACCTTACTACTTGATATATCCTTATTTACTACAAACAACACCCCGTTACCCTTAATATCAAAAGTTTTACTATCTACAATGTTAGAATCTAAAGCAAAACACTCACTATCTAATTCATATATCCAATCAGGACAAGGATAGTAATACTTAGCTGTTTCTTTCGTGAAAATGAAATTTGAAGGGATAGATGTAAACAAAGGTAATCTTCTGGAATTACTCTCTTCTGAACCATAAGGCTCTAAGAGATTCTTAGGTTCAATAGATAAAGCATTAGAAAGATTATCAATCTTCTGCATAGGAGAACTAACACCTCTCTCATACCTAGAAATCATCTCCCAACTGACACCTACTTTCTCTGCTAATGCTTGTTGTGTAAGCTCTCTCTTATTCCTATATATTTTTATATTCTCCCCAATCTCCTTGTTATTCATATATATGAAATTCTAGTTGATAAAAAGGGAGGAGGACATAGAATAGAATAGCGAAAAAGAGGAATAATATTCTATGTAATTTTAGTCCAATTCTTTTTTAACCACTTTTTAGTTTCTAAACGAATATCTTTCAGACCTCGTTTATCCATCTCCTTGTTAACAACTCCTCCCTGATGGGGATATGTAAACTGTTTAGGGAGTGGGGAGTTAAAACCATGAGTATAGTGACAAAGCTCATGGGAAATTGTAGAAACGATTACATATTCAGGAACATTTTCATTTTGAAAATATTTAGTAATTGTTATAACAGAAATACTCTTCTCATCTTGTATCTCTAAAAGATCTTTATATTTCTGTACAAGACTTTTAATTCTAGTAGATCTATTAGCCCTTTTTATTGATCCTAACTGTCTCTTTGAATATTTCCCGAATTTAATAACGACAAAATTCTTTCTAGGAATATCAGAAAAATATTCTTCCCATATCTCATAAAGTAAATTTTCTAAATATTTACTATCTCTCATCCCTTTCCCTAAATAATATTACTAATTCATCAATTATACATGCTATTATATTCTAACTATGTACAAAAAACTGCTTAAAAGAATATCTACTACGATTAAGGTATTAAAATTCATATATAAAAGATATCCAATATCAGCAATATCTAGAGATACTTTAAATATTGGTCTTACAATTGCAGAAATATATGCGGTAGCAATATCAGGAAAGTTTCTAGATGCTACAGCAGACATATTTCTTAATTGGGAAGTTTTCTCTTTTCAGAAGTATTTTATTACTGATTCTTTCTACTACCTTTTAATCATCTTGCTCCTGTGGATGATTGTAGAAGTAGCAAATCAACTAAGAGTATATTTCTACACCAGGATATATGAACAGTCATGGATGGATGCAAACAGGATAATGATGAGAGAAGTAGCGGATTCTAATCTTCAGGATGTAGAAAGTAAAGAGTTTCAAGATTTAATAGCATATGTACCAGCATACTCGATAGATAGTTTAATACTTTCATATGATGCATTCTCTATAATATTAAGACAGGTAATTCGTCTTGTTGGATCAGTAGCAATACTTTTCAAGACGCTCTCCTGGTCAGTATTACTATTGATGATTTTTGTATTACCTGAAGTGATATATTCATACATTAGCAGGAAAAAGATTAGAGAATATTCTCAAAAGTCAGTAAAGAAATTAAAATTTTTAAATTATCTTAGAAATATATCTCTTAGAATTCCCCTCTTTCCTGAACTTAGAGTAAATGACACTTTTACATATATCAGAAAGACATATGAAAAAGAATATACCGGATATTTAAAAGGACTACTCTTGGGGCATGAGGATTTCTTTGCAAAGAAAACAATATGGTCTTTAGTAGATCAAATATTCAAATATATATTTTTAATATATCTCTTAGCCAAGTCCGTAGTCAGTAAGCTTTCTTTAGGTACTTTCATGGCTCTCTACAACTATGTAGAAGTAGTATATGATGCATCTTTTTACCTTTTGGATTATATCGCTTTACTCTCCGATAGGTTGGCATATGCAGAGAAGTTTTTTGAACTCGCAGAATATGAAGGTTTTGGAGAAATAGTACATGGGAAGAAGAAGCTAAAAAAGGGAACACCAGGTTTAGAATTCCAAGAATTAGATTTTTCATATCCAGATGATCCAGATACAAAGATTTTAGAGAATATTACCTTTGAAATTAAAAAAGGAGAGAAAGTGGCCTTTGTAGGAGGAGATGGATCGGGGAAAAGTACCTTAGTAAATATTTTTTGTGGTTTGTATCAGGTAATTGCAGGAGACTATACAATTGATGGGCATTCAATAAGGGAGTTAGATAGAGGTGAACTTAAGAAGAAAATGGCTGTTACGTTCCAGAGTTTTGTAGATTATGATTTTACTCTTAAAGAAAATATTACGATATCAGATAAGAGGAAGATGGTGGATGAGAAGTTGTATAAGAAGGTTATAAAGGTTGCAGAAGTAGATAAGGTTGTAAAGAAAGAGAAGATAAGTGATAAACAGATATTAGGTAAATATTTTGAAGGAGGGAAGGAAATATCTCCTGGGTATTGGCAGAGGATAGCAATAGCTAGAATGTTGTATAGAAATGCAAATATTTTCATTATGGATGAACCGTTTTCTTTTGTAGATGGTAAATCAAAGGAGAAGCTCTTAGAGGGAGTATTTTCTTTTGCAGGAGATGATAGAACAGTAATATATATTACAAAGGATACAGATAATCTAGAGAAGTTTGATAAGATATTTTATCTTGAGAATGGAAAGATAACAGAGTCTGGGAATTACAAAGAATTATTAAAAAAGAAGGGGAAATTGTATAAGGAAATGAAGTATAATAGGTAGATACATACATATTCATTCATAAAACATGACAATACTAGATGGAACAAAAATTTCAGAAGAACTTTTGCAAGAACTAAAAGCAAAAATTAATTCCTTAAAAGTAAATATAAGTAGATCCCCTCGATTAGATATTATTCTCATTGGTAACGATTTTGCCAGTACTAAATATGTATCTATGAAAGAAAAGAAAGCTAAAGAAATAGGGATAGAAGTAAATATACACAGATTCGATGCAACCTCTACAGAAGATGAAATAGTAAAAATAATAACAGAATTAAATGATAATGATTCTGTAGATGGAATAATGGTACAGTTACCTCTACCCAAGAACTTTAATGAAGAAAAAGTAATTTCTAAAATATCTGTAGATAAAGATGTAGATGGATTAACTACAGAAAGTTTAGGAAAACTTTTTAGAAAAGAAAAATGCTTTGTTTCTGCAACACCTAGAGGGATAGGGATACTCTTAGATAAATACAATATTGAGGTAGAAGAAAAGAATGTAGTTATAATTGGTAGAAGTAAAATAGTAGGACTACCTGTATCTGCTTTAATGCTAAATAGGAATGCTACAGTAACAATATGCCATTCCCATACCAAGAACCTTCAAGATATCTGTAAAACTGCAGACATATTAGTAGTAGGGATTGGTAAACCAAACTTCATAAACAAAGAATTTATTAAACAAGGAGCAACGGTAATAGATATAGGGTTTAATAAGGATTTGGAAAGTGGTAAAACAGTTGGGGATATTAATTATGAAGATGTAAAAGATACAGCCTCATATATAACCCCTGTCCCAGGGGGAGTAGGTCCAATGACAATAGCTTCCCTACTTGAAAATGTAATAAATTCATATGAGGAAAGAAATGCTTAAAAATATAGATCCAGAAATATACAAACTCCTAATTAAAGAAGAAAAAAGGCAAGAAGAGACTATAGATTTAATAGCTTCTGAAAACTATGTATCCTCTGCTGTTTTAAGAGCAATGGGATCTGTATTAATGAATAAATATTCAGAAGGATATTCTGGAAAAAGATATTACAGAGGAAATGCAGTAATAGATGAGATAGAAGATTTAGCTATTAAAAGAGCAAAAGAACTCTTTGGTGCAGAACATGTAAACATACAACCATATTCAGGATCTCCTGCTAACTTAGCAGTACATCTTGCATTCTTAGAGCCTGGAGACAAAACAATGGGAATGAGTCTTGATTCAGGTGGTCATCTTACGCATGGGCATAAGGTTTCAATATCTGGTAAATATTACAATACTGCTCAATATGGTGTTAATGAAGATGGATACATAGACTATGATGAAGTAAGAACTTTAGCTAAAAAGCATAAACCCAAATTAATATGGGCAGGTTTTTCTGCATATTCCAGAATAGTAGATTGGAAGAAGTTTAAAAAGATTTCTGAAGAAGTTGGAGCAATCCTTGTTGCAGATATTGCTCATGTCGCAGGACTAGTCGCTACAGGAATATATCCATCTCCAGTAGGTATAGCGGATGTAGTTACAACAACTACACATAAGACACTTAGAGGACCTAGAGGAGCAATGATAATGTGTAAACAAGAGTATGCTGAACAAATAGATAAAGCAATATTTCCTGGACTTCAGGGAGGCCCACATAATCATGTAACAGCAGGGATAGCAGTAGCACTCAAAGAAGCTTCTACAGAAGAATTCCAAACATATACAGAAGATATTGTAAAAAATGCAAGAGAACTTTCTAAAATACTCATGAAAAATGATTTTGATATTATATCTGGTGGTACAGATAATCATATGTTTCTAGTAGATGTTGTTAAAAGGTTCAATTTAGCAGGACAAGAAGCATCTGTAGCTCTAGAAAAAGCAGGCATAGTTATTAACAAGAATGCAATACCTAATGATCCTAGAAAACCTTGGGATCCATCAGGACTCAGAATTGGTACACCATCAATTACAACAAGGGGAATGAAAGAAAAGGATATGAAAAAAGTAAGTGAATTTATAATTGAAGCATTAGAAAATCCTCTAGATATTCCATTATTAGAAGAAATTGGGAGAGAAGTTAAAATCTTTCTTAAAAAATATCCAATACCATGCTAAAAAGAAAAACAAGGAAAAAGAGAGAGTGGAAATTTAAATATGATAAAACACTCTCCATTGCATCTCTACAGCTAGAAAACTGGTGGCATGATATGAAAGTACTCTCATTACTCCCTGGTACAAGACCAAGATCTGCTGCAATAAATGCATATTTAGGGGCTAGATACAGCAGGTCTAACAAATCGATATGGGAGATAGCGGAGGAAGTTTTAGAAAAGGGGATTAATCCTGTAGAAAGATTAGAAAAAATATTTACGGAATATGGTCATAAATCGGTAGGAGATATGGCAGATATCTTTGTTTGTATGGAAAATATACCAATATATTTCTATGAGAAATTCTTTCATATTAACCCATTAGGTGCAGGACAGGCCAGATCAACTAGATATCAAGATTTCTCAAATCCAGACGTAATAGCTATTCCTGATAGCCTAGGTACTGAAGAGATCAGAGAGGAATATGACAATATTCTTAAAGAAGAAATGGAGAACTATAGTAGTGTTTTGGAAGAAACAAAAAGTACCTTAGCTAAAGCATATGATATTGATGATTTAGAAAATAGTTGCTTGCGCTCTAGATCTTTTGATACTGCAAGATATCTCTTACCTCTTGGTTTAAAGAGCAGCTTTGCTATCTTGATGACAGCCAGAAAATGGTCTGAATCAATTGCATTACTAAGTGCTAGCCAAGGAGTAATAGATAATGAAGTAGGGCTAATGCTTAAGGAGTTACTTTCTCCATCAAAGAATTCGGATACTGATGGATATGTCCCAGAAGCTGCAGAGTTAATTCGTCATGTAGAACCAGATTCTTCGAGAGTGAGATCAACAAAAGAAGTGCTCAAATATTTAAAATCACTAATACCCGATCAAGAAAGGTTAATACTCTCAGAATCTCCAGTGGAGGATTTTAATGCAGAAGTGGGAATTCCTCAGGATGAATACTTAATATCCAATTATGAATCATTGGTAAATCCTTTAGGTTCCTCTACTGAAATGATCTATGAAAACAGGGATCTAATAAAAGTTAGTGAGGTATTAAGTAAGCACCATGATAGACACCATATCTTAGGGAATATTGGAAATACTAGACCATATCTTTTTGATGGATTCTGCGATATCGGAGCCCTGAGGGATCTTAATAGGCATAGATCAATGGCGAGATTTATACCACTCTTCCATGATGTTGATATGAAAAATGAATTGGAAAGAGATAACAAGAACTGTTTCTATCTCTGCTCCTACCTTTATATGGACAACACCTCTAAACTAAGAAAGAAATACCGAAGATATTTAGAAGGTACGTACGAGAGAATTAAAAAATGGAGGAAGAAAGCTTTAAAGGGAATGTCTAAAATGGTTGTGGATGAGTATACTAAATACCTTCTACCACTTGCACATGCCACTAGATATAGATTTAGTGCTGATTTAGATGCTTTGCAATATATAGCTGATTTAAGGACACGAAATGGAGGACATATTGCATACAGAGAACTTTCATATGTATGGTTAGCAAAAGCATCAAGAGAAGATGCATTGTTACAAAGATTCCTCTCCAAAATTGAAAGACCAGATTCTACATCAAGGGAGCAGTTTGTAGATAGGAAGTAGTTAGTAATAAATAAATTCACCTTTTAGTTATATGATACTTTCAGATAAAACGGTTAAAGAGAGAATAAAAACAGGAGAGATTAGTATTGAACCATTTTCAGAAGAATTTCTACAATCTGCTTCCTACGATCTTCACTTGGGTGATGAAGTCCTCATTTTTGATAAAGAGAAATACGGTTTAATTGATGTGAAGAAACCTACAGATGCTTTAATGAAGAGGATAAAGATAGAAGATAGTGGATACTTAATTCATCCTGGTGATTTTGTATTAGCAAATATTGAAGAAATAACGGGGGTAGATAACAGGCATGTTGGAAGATTAGAAGGAAAAAGCTCATTAGGAAGGTTAGGCTTAGTGATACACGTTACAGCAGGTTTTCTAGACCCAGGGAATAAACTTAGAATGACATTAGAAATGGTAAATCTTTCAGGGCTACCAATTAGAATATATAAAGGGATGAAGATTGCTCAAATGGCTTTTGAGCAATTGGATAAACCTTGTGAAAGACCATATGGTTCTAAAGAATTAGACAGTAAATATTTTGGGGATATGGGAGTGGAAGGTAGTAAGATGTACAAGAACTTTAAGACAAAGGTATAATCAGATTATGAATAGAAAAATTCTAAATATTAGAAAACAATTTTCAATATTTAAAAACAAAAAACTAAAGTATTTAGATAACGCAGCTACTACCCAGAAACCAAAAGCTGTATTAGATGCAATTAGGAATTACTATACAACTCAGAATGCAAATATTCATAGAGGTTCACATAAGCTAGGGAAGATATCGACAGATCTTTGGGTAGAGGCACATGAATATATAGCAGGGTATTTGAATGCTAATTCATATAAAGAGATTATCTTCACAAGGAATACTACAGAAGGATTAAATCTTTTAGCTAATACTTTTACACAAAGATATCTAAAAGAAGGAGAGATTGTCGTATTAACTGAAATGGAGCATCACAGTAATATTGTCCCTTGGTTAATGTTACAAAAAGAAATAAAGTTTGAGATTAAGTATATTCCTGTTAGAGATGACTTTACTCTAGATCTAGATTGGTTGAGAAAGCTTTGTGAAAAGGAGAAACAAAGAGTTAAGATAGTTTCCGTAGTGCATGTATCTAATGTATTAGGTGTAAGAAATGATGTAAAGAAGCTATGTGAGATTGTTAAACCATATGGCACTAAAACTATTATAGATGCAGCACAGAGTATTCCACATATGAAAATAGATGTGAAAGACATTGATTGTGATGCCTTAGTATTCTCTGGACATAAGGTGTATGGTCCTACAGGTACAGGAATAGTATATTGTAAGGAAGAAGTTTCGATAGATCTTCCCCTATATATGGGTGGTGGAGATATGATTAAATCGGTTTCTTTGAAGAATTTCGAGGTTAATGATTTACCATGGAGATACGAAGCGGGAACTCCTAATATTGCAGGAGGAATTGTTTTGATGAAGACGCTTAAGTGGTTTGAGAAAGTAGTGGCAAACTTTGGTGGATTTGAAGAGATAGAAGAATATGAAAAGTCTTTGGCAGAAAGATTTATTAATAATTTCAATAGTTTAGATTGGTTTAAGGTTCTTGGTCCTATGGATACAACTAATCGTTGTGGAGGGGTAGTTGCTTTTAATATCAAAGGTTTTAAGTTTCAAGGATGTAGGAAAAAAGAAAAATTAATTGATATGAGAGATGGGAATAAGTTAGTAGAATTTTTAAGTAAGAACGATATTTGTTTAAGAGACGGTTTTCATTGTGCAGAGCCATTACATAATAGATTTAGTTTTAGTCCTACATTACGATTGAGTGTAGGTATTTATAATACAGAGGAGGAGATAGATTTTGTTGCAAAGAAGATCAAGGAATTTGTATTATCAAGCTATTAATCTTGTTCTAAGGTATATAGTTTAAATATTTGGTCTGTAACTTAGGTATAAGCTACTAATAATCATATCTCCATGGTAATATATTTTAGAATCTGCCTATGAATGAGTATCAAAATATTAATAAAATTCCTCCTGTAACAAACGCTCCTACCGGAGATATTTTCTCGGAGGTAAAGGAGTTAGAATCTAAACTTGCAGGAGCTAATTTGCCAATAGGGCTAAGGGAAAATGCTATGAAGTCTGTACAAAGGCTCTATAGATCTGCTAAGTTTGGTACATACTCTGCGGAATTTCCTGCTACTGAAAAATATATAGATTGGGTTACAAGAATACCCTTTGGTAGGGTTACAGAGGATAATCTTGATTTAAAGAATGCGAAAGCCGTGATGGATAGAACTCACTATGGTATGGAAACGATAAAGAGTATTATTCTTGATTACCTATCGATTATGCAACTTCAAAGGAGTAAAAGAGGTGGGAAAGAGAGAGGTCAATCTGCAAATGCTCCGGTTATGTTATTTCTTGGTCTCCAAGGTGTTGGAAAAACATCAATAGCAAGATCTATAGCAGAAGCAATGGGTAGAAAATTTATAAGAATATCTCTTGGTGCTATTGGTGATGTTAGAACATTGAGGGGTTCTAATAGAACATCTTTGGATGCAGAACCTGGACAGATAGTGAAGGCATTGATAAACACAGGGACAATGAACCCTGTTATCCTTTTAGATGAGTTGGATAAGGCTAGTGGTAATGCAGGGCTTTTAAATGACGTAATGGCCGCTTTGTTAGAGATCTTAGATCCCGAACAGAACGTTTCTTTTGTGGATCACTATATCGATTACCCAGCAGATCTTTCTAATGTATTTTTTATCTGTACAGCAAATAATCTAGGGGGTATTTCTACTGCTTTACTAGATCGTATGGAGGTGATTCGTTTTACAAGCTATTCGGATGAAGAGAAGACTGTGATTGCTAAAGAATATCTATTACCCAGAGTTTTTAAAAATATTGGTCTGAATGAAAAATATATCGTAGTAGATGATGATATATGGCCTGTGTTAGTAAGGCCGGTTGGTTTTGATGCGGGCTTAAGACAATTAGAAAGAAATATTGCAACAATGGTTAGAAGTGCTACAAGAAGGATAGTAGAAGGATCTCAAATGCCAATAGTTATTAATGCAGAGAATGTTAAAGAGTTTGTACTTCCTGATCAAGGTCCACTTAGTTAATAACCTCTAAAGGGGTTAGCTAATTTTAATGCTAGCATCTCTTTTGAATCTTCAATTATTTGAGGATTTTCATTAACAAGGGGAGTTTTTATATTCTCTTTTTCTGCGACTTCTAAAGACTTTAGATCGTCTGAAATCTTGTTTGCAGAAAAGTTTCCCAGATTAATTTTCTCTGTTGTGAGGTAGTCTCTCTTTTTAATTTTTAAATTTTGATTTGTATTATTGGTTCCTTTGTTTTTCATCCTTCTGCTCAATATATCCCTGAGGGGTTATATGTAAATTGTCTCTTTGTAATTCATTTCTATTTTTTGCAATCTGTTCTGTCAAGGAATTCTCTTCTATATCTTTTAATATACCCTGTTGTAACTTTTGATTCTTTTCTTCTGCTAATCTTCTCTCCAACTCAACCTCATAATCGCTTCTCTCTCTTTCTATCTGTTTAACATCTGTCTTTCTTTGTTCCACTGCTCTAGTCAACATTTCATCCTGTTTTTTAATGTTGCCTTGTCCTGAAATCAATTTTTGTGTTACTGGAGGATCAAAGAGGGCTGCTAATTCCCTTACCGTTCGTTTATCTTCTTTCCCCTTCTGCTGTTTTTTAAGTTCTAGATCTCTAGGATCAGAGGTGATTAATTCATGTTCTGCTTGGCTAGAGACTACTTGCATAGCTACATGATTCGAACCTGCAAAAAAGAGGCCTTGTCCTTGATCACAGCTTAAGAGATAATTCTTTTCACCTTCAGAGAGATGAAATCTTTCTTGTAATGTGTCTATAGAAGATGGACTTTGCTTCATAAGGAGTTGAATCGATGAGTTAGAAATAATAGCTCTTCCCATCTCATTGGTTAGAAAATCTGCTACGTCTTGAGTAATTGTTGTTAGGCCTAGGTAGTATTTACGAGCTCTTTTAGCAATAGAATACATAAATTTTGCAGAATCTTCACTTTGCATCATATACCAAGCCTCATCGACTATTAGGATTCTTCTTTTTTGGACTTTCTTAATTTTGGTCCAGATGAAATCAAGCATAAGATACATTGCTAATGGTTTTAATTCATCCTGTAGGTCTCTGATACTAAATACAGTAAATGGGTTATCAATCTCAAAATTACTTGTTTGGTTAAATATCCCAGCACCACTTCCAAGGATATATTTTTCTAATCTTCTAGCCATGTTATGAGCCTCAGTCTCTGCCATCCCTTTAAGAACTTTATAGAGATCTTCTAGTAAAGGAGGGCGATTTTTTTGTGTAGAAGGATCGAATGTAATACCTTTCTCCCTATATGTTAATATCAATGCTCTATCTAGTATCGAAGATTCGATATTGTCTAATCCTTCAAAAAGAACTTTGAAGAATCCCTGTAGAGTAAGCATTTTCATTCTAAGCTCATCTTCATCTTGATTAGTAACACCTGAGAGTTCAAATGGATTCATCTTGTTTCCTTGATCTTGTGAAAAGGATATATATGCTCCATCTACAGCTTCGGATAAATCTTCGTACTCTCTCTCAGGATCTATGATGATTATCTCAGTTCCAAGCATGAGGCTTCTAATAGCTTCTAATTTAACTGAGTAGCTCTTCCCTGCTCCAGATTTAGCAAAAACAACAGCATTAGCATTTTCTAATTCAAAGCGATCAAATATCACTAAACTATTATTATGTTGGTTTATGCCGTACATAATGCCATGATCCATTGTTAATTCTGAAGTAACAAAGGGGAATGTGGTAGCAAGAGATGTGGTGTCCATGTTTCTAGTGATATAGATTTTGTCTAGTCCTAACGGTTGTGTACTAATCAATCCTTGTTCTTGGAGTAACATGGCGGGTTTAGCGTCTACATTTATAGCTGCAAGAGTAGAGACTAAATTCTTAGAATATTTCTCCAAAAGTTTCTTCTCTTTTGCATATATAGTTATATACATCCCAAAGTGGAAGAATTTTTCAGTTCCCTCTGCAATTGAATCTTGTAATTGTTGGGCATCTGTAAGCTTCACCTTTAAGGAGGGATCTACAGCTTTTCTCTCTTCCATTTGAGCATATAGGGTGGCCTCTATCTCTCCTATTTTCTTTTTTAGTTTGTCTAAAATCTCTTTAGAATCAACAGGGTAATAAAAAGTACTTATTCTTAAAGAATGTTCAAAGTTTACCAATGGAGAGAGCCAGTTAGGTCCCACAAAACGGGGATATCCACTAATGAAGAAGGTTCTATAGAAAAAATCCCCCATTTGTACAGTCTTAAAATCAATTTCCATATCGATTGGAGCTACTATATCTTCTACTGTCATACCTTCAAATTTAGTATTAGGAATGTATTTAGACTGTATATTCTCCGATTCTAATTCATCTTGAATATTTTTCTTGGGGTCGTCCTTTTTTATACTATTCAACATCTTTTGTAAGAAGGTGACCTTTTTCTCTTTGGGATCTTCCTTTGGATCATTATATTTTTCATTTTCTATCTTGGGAGTATCATCACTCTCTTTTTCTCTAATATCAGTTAGTTCTTGTTTAAAGGTAGTATACTTGGAAGTATCAATACCAAGAGTATTTTTATCATTAAGCCTCTCAGAGGTTTTAGATTGTATTTCCGTTTTATTATCAAAATTACTCATCTTTCTCTCCAGGGTTGTATAAAGTATAGAATTCAGCTAAAAGTTCCTTACTAGTTAATTGATGTCCATCTAATCCTATCCTAGCTATTTGCTTTAATATATGATCTCTCTTAGGGTAAAGAAACATTTTAGCTTGCTCGATTAACTTCTCTTTGGCCATTTTCTCCTGTCTCTCTTTAATGTCATCTTTCTTCTTTTTATCCAATATATTAAGAGTAGGTAACTGGAAAGATGGATTATAAGGTACCACAATGAAGAAATTCTTATCTAAGACATCATTTTGAACAATCAAATTCTGGATAAAGATAGTATAGATATTCAATTGTTTTTTGAGGCCAGGGGAGAGAGCACGATCGTTCATACTCTTAAGATAATCAATATAAGTCGAGATATCTATTCTCCTAGTTCTAATCATTATCTGCATGTGAAAATTAAGGGAATTTAGAAGACCTGCAAAAGCATATATTTTATTATCTTGCTCGTACTCAGAAAGAAGATCAAAATTTACAGCCGATGTTTGTAATACAAGTGCTGCACTGCCAGCTTTTGTTATTACAATATCGTCTATGATTTCCTTTATCTCAAGGTGATCCTGTGTAGATTCAATTGTTTTTGCTCTCGCTTTTGTTTCCACACTAAATGGCAGTTATTTTAATTGGCTTTTTATTAATATTCTTATCTAATACAATCTTCACACTTGGAAAGGAGAAATTACTACTCTCTATCTTTAGAAAGTATATACCCTCTTTGAATATCTTGTTTGTCAGGAAGTATCCATTAGTTGGTGTTTTATTAGCGTATAGTAGTTTCTTATTTTTATCACTTAGCTGTATTACTACATCAGATATAGGTTTAAAATTTTTATCAGAAACCCAAATATTTATATTCCCTGGTAATTTATCGATTCCCTCTATATCAAACTGATAATTTTTGATATTCTCAGATGTGAGTACTAATTGTTTCTCAACAAAAGACTTCTTCCCTTTTGTTGTCTCTATTGTGGGGAGTTCTTCTTGTATAGGTTTATTATCTTTCAAGAGGTCGAGTTTTCGATCGTCCAATTTTTCTTTCTGAATTTCTATCTTAGAGCTACCAATTATCTTGGGTCTTTTTATCTCAACATCTAAATTCTTAGAGATTGCCTGTTTCGCGAGTTTTACTTCTGTCTTAGTACGGGAACTTTTCATTTTTGAGTCAAGCCAAACTCTTCTAGTAGGTTTTCTTATTGCAGCGAGAAAGTTTCTAAGAAACTTATCAGCTGGTTGATCATTGATTGGAACCAATGCAAAGAAAATCCCCATTCCAGATGTAACAATAAAGATTGGAATGGCAATAATTGCAGGTATTCGATCTTTAGCATAGAGGTAAAGGAAGAGACCTCCAGTCCCAATTCCTATAGCTAAATAGGCAAACTCTTTTAGAGTAAACTTTGTAAAGATTTTAAACTCTACATCTAGTATATTTTGAGGAATAGCATGTTGTCTCATTTCAAAAAGTCATTATCTAAAGAATAGTTTACCAGAAAAAGAGATTGAGGGTTGTCTAAAAGGCGAGAATTTCTTTTTCAAAGGTAAGAATATAATGTACTATTTAAAGTATATATGAAAATAGAGCAAATACTCAAAGAATATTCTTTATTTAGAAGAAATATGGGAATACCGATAGATAGGAAGGTTCTTTATACCTTTTGGGAGGAAGATATATTAGGAAGGATAGATTTTAAAAATATCAATGTAGAAAAGATAAGAAATACCTGTTCAAAAAGGAAGATTCAAATTGCAAAAGAATCTATTAAATATATTTTAGTTTTTAATTGGGTTAAATTTATTGCGATATCAGGATCTATTGCTTCAGGCTTCGTAAAAGAAGATGATGATATAGACATCTTTATTGTGTTGAAGAATGATAGGGCATGGATATATAGGGCCATTATTCTCTTTAGAAACATTTTCCATAAAAGAATCAGGGTTGGAGATAGGAAGACAGGGGTGAAAGATAAGTTATGTATTAACTTCATTGCAGAAGAGAGAAGTCTTTGTTTAGATTCTGACATTTTTAATTTGAATGAGATTGTTTCCTTAATCCCTTTGTACAGAAAGGAGTATCTTAAAGTTCTTTTAGGTCATAATGAGTGGCTTTTTGATAAATATTCTGTTTCTAAGAAAGTTTTAGGTATAAAGAAGGGAGAAAGCTTTGATAGGAAAGAGAACAAGGGGAATTTGTTTTTCTCCATCCTTAATATGACATCTTTTCTTCTCCAGCTATTATATATGTTAGTTACTGGGCATAATCCTGACATCAAGAGGCTTAGGATGAATTATAGGAAGGGTAGAATAGAGTTTTTTCCAAAGGATTTTAAAATGAAGAAGATCGATTTTCTAAAAGACAGATAAGTCTATCAACTG
>Ga0075120_10001950_pt1 | contig 15393 bp, 14 predicted proteins | sample AntAceMetag02UKL_FD_69792 | JGI IMG/M metagenome (GOLD analysis project Ga0075120, IMG submission 69792) | Saline lake microbial communities from Ace Lake, Antarctica - Antarctic Ace Lake Metagenome 02UKL | ecosystem: Environmental > Aquatic > Non-marine Saline and Alkaline > Saline | place... | reverse complement strand
CACATACGTTGGTGAACAAATAGGCGAAGGCGCACAAACAGTATGGGACGGAACAAAGTACGTAACCGGAGCTACTTGGGACGGAACCAAGTATGTCGGCGGAGCCACCTGGGACGGAACAAAATATGTGGGCAATACATTATATACAACAAGCCCTGCCGATATCGTTAGTGGAATTGGAACTGGCGCACAAGCTACTGGCACAGGTATTGCAAATGCTGCAGGGTACATCTGGGATGGTAACACAGAAAGTGGCAAAGATGCAACTCCATACAGCATCGTCGGGATGACAAGCACAACAGGCAATGCAATTTCAAATATGGCAAGCTGGACTTATGGGGCCACTAAAACAGGAGCAGTGGGTATCAAAGATGCAACGATTGCCACAACAAATGCTCTTTCAAATGCGGCAAGTAAAACAGGTACTGCAGTTAAAAGCGGTACTATAGCTGTTTATGATGGGACAGTTTATGTGTTCAAAGCCTCAGGAGACTGGGTAACCGGTACAGCATGGCCAAAAATAGGGGAATTTACAACAAGTACGGGAAAAACAATAGGAGCTACGGGCACATATATATATCAGGCCTCTCCGAAAAAGGTGGTCGATGATATTAAGTCGGTATTTGTTTCGACTACCCCATAAAATAAAAAACAATAAAATGAATTCAAGAAAACTGGGGGGAATTGCATTTTTTGCATTTTTTGCATTCGCATTTGTCGCATCAGGAGCAACGGATATCACAGTAGGCGAAAACGATTATTGCGAGCGTTATAATATCGAATTTTGGTGCGAGAAAGGTGCTACTGACTTTTTAGAAGGACTAGATCAAGAAACTCTTGAATGGTCTGGAGGATATCTAAACGATTTAGCTTTTACTGACTCCCAAAGATATACAGGTCTTTTAAAAGTCGATTCGGTCAAGGTAATCTCTGATGTAGGCAATGATGGCGCGAGGGTCAATGCCACATACATAATTAAAAACCCAGGTGACGAAGTTATCTCTGATTGGGGGGCAGCGTTTTATGCCCCAGGGGACACTAAGCTCTATCTTGATGGTGAAGAACTTGAAGGAATTGATGCGCAGCTTGACGGCTGGCCGATTAATCTGGGGCCTGGTGAGACACAGGTTGTAAAGCTTGTCATGCAAGAACCCAATTATGGCGATATTTATGCTTATAATATAAACCTACTTTTTGATGGTAAGACAATAGACAATCACATAAGCCCAAAAGGCAGTTTTGAGTTCCTGCTTCCTGTGGGTGTAGACAACATCGAATGCGTACCTGGAGATTACACTAAGTCTGTATCAGACGGCCGTACAAAAGTCACTTGGGAAATGGAGAACTTTGTTCCTTGGACAAATCCTTTTAACGACCTTATCTGCAAGTGGGACGGTGCAGGGACAGAAACCAAAGAAGAGCCCACGACAACCCAAAGTCCCCAGAATACAACGGAAGGAAGTTTCCCATTATGGATAATAATCCTCGTAGTTGCTATAATACTTGTAGCAGTCTTTTATTTCTATAAACGTGGGCAAGCGGAATAAACAAAACCTTTAATAAGTTTATCTTCAAATATCGCGCTATCTTCTTTACCTATAGATATGCCCGGGTAGGGTAGCCAGGACATCCTTTCAGGTTGCGGACCTGACGACCGGGGTTCGAATCCCCGCTCGGGCGCTTTTTTGATACGTCTTAGCATCAGCGATATTCTTTTAAGTCTTATTTACTGTTAATATACCTAATGAGCATGCGACCTCCCAAGAAAGCAAAAAAAACTCCAGTGAAAAGCCCAGCTCAAATGGCTCACAAGAACAACCTTCAGTTCAGGGCATTTGTAAGAAGGAGAATTGCGCCGCTTAAGGAGAACTTCGAAAAGTCCGGCGCAAAGCTTGATGCAAAGACACGGGCGAATTTCATAGAGCAAAGCTACACACACTTTAAAACCGCAAATAATCTAAGGAAAAGTGCTCTAAAGCAAAATCCCACAAATCCCCAGGAGATTGCCAAGGAAATTGAATCGCAAAGGTTGCGCCAGGCGTTTTTAGACCAGGAAAAGATGCGCGCGGAGAAACTAAAAAAATAGTGATTTTTAATCCTTTAAGAGATAGAACAATATAACAGAATGAACCGCCCAGACGCCCATAAACTTTCAGATGAAGACTTTAAGCTTAGGCGAGGTACATTTGCTCATGACCATAGAGCCAATATACACGGCATTAACGGTTTGGCGGATTTGTATCAGAAGCATTTTGATCCAGATACACTCGAACTTTTTAAGTATCTGCATGGCACCCAGCCAAATTATTATATTGCAGAGCAAGCAAGCAAGCTAATTGCGGTGGAAGATAGGTTTAAAGATAAGTTTACTAATGTGTCTAATCGGGATGAGCGCAACCGGCTTCTTGAAGACTATAGGGAGGACTTGTCAATAGAACAAAAAGAACTGATTAAACGCAGTAAAAGGATACAAAAGTTTATTACGTTAAATAAAAGCCGGGCCTCTAAAGGGGATTTGAAGAAACAAGAACAAATGAATAAAATTTCAGATTTTTTTGATACATCAATAAAAACAGAAAAGACAACATTTTCAATGCAAAATGCCCCAATGACGCTAAAACAGAAGATGCGGCGCATGAATATTAATCGCAGGCTTGAGAACTATGCAAAAAAGAACGGAATTGAGTATAAACCACTCAATGCAGGAAATGTAAGGCTTGTTAGCGTAAACCCAGAGATTTTTGACAGGGGGCTTGGCAACCTTGTCAATAATGCAAAACGACATATGGCACCTAATGATAAGATGACCCTTAAACTCGTAGGAAAACGGGGAGAATACCAAATAAAGCTTAGCAACACAGGGTCAGAACTCGGTCCTGAAGCCCAGGAAAAACTAGGACTTGAAGAGTTTACTACCAAAACCAAAAGTGGCGAGCATGGCAAGGGAACTCTTTCTGTAGCTCAAATGGCAAAGGAACATTGGGACATAGCAGGAAGAAAAGCACCCAAGCGTGTTCTTATCGCAAAGAACTGGGACAGTGGCGCAGGAAAGAAAGGTGTTGAAATGACAATACGACTTCCCGCACCCCACTTAAATGCTCCTGCCGCAAGAAAAACCCATAAAATAAAACCACAGAAGGGCGGGATTAAAAAAAGACCGTTGCGAAGTGCAAAGCCACGAAGAAGGAAATAACACCAGTCTAATCTACTTTTAATGGATACGTCTTCTTGCCTGCGCGCATGACATAATTGAGAATTCTATGATGTCACTAGCCTCATTGATATCACAGGCATAAAGTTTCTCAAGCATTATTTTGAATAGGTCTGCTGTAACCATTGCATCAGAAAGCGCCCGGTGGGCATTATCATTTCTTAGTTCAAAATGACAGCAAAGCGCGCCAAGCGACTTTGAGCGCGGTTCTGCAAAAAGTCTTGTCGCAAGCCTTCGCGTACATATAGATTCTTTTGGGAACGCGTGCCCTAAACTGCGTGCATTAAGGCTAAGAAAGCTGTGGTCAAAAGATGCATTGTGCGCGACAAACTTCCCATCTCCTAAAAATTCAAGAAAATCGGGAAGAGCTTCACTTATCGTCGGAGCATCCTGCACCATCTTATCATCAATCCCGGTGAGCCTGGTTATACTCCATGGGATTGGTCGCCTGGGATTGACAAGAGTCTGGAAGGTCTCTTTTTTCTCCCCACAAGAGTCAAGGATGACAGCCCCAATCTCAGTTATGGCACTTGTGCGCGGACTAAGGCCAGTAGTTTCAATATCGACCACAACAAAATCCCCGGGCATGTTCTAATTTTGAAACTGATTGAATTTAAGTCTCGGAAAAGGATTTATTCTCATCAGTCCTTTGCTGGCTTCTTTTGTACTTTTTGACCAGTTGGCATCACAATCCCCGAAGCCGGGTCATGATTATGATATGCATACAGCATACCTTTTTCATCAACAAAACCCGACTTAATACCACTACTTGCATCAGCGCCTTTGATGAGTTTGCCTTCCGGCGTTTTCATAGTTTTAAATACGCCAGTATTCTTTGCCTTTGTGAGTTTCCTTTCTGCAATGCCTTTCCCCCTCCCACAACGAAAGTTAGCACAATATGGCCAGTAAAAGTCTTCAATACCTTCAGTTAATACATAATGTCCGCTTCTATGAAGGTCGTCAACAACTAGTTCGGGTTTGCCCTCCCTTAGACATTTGTTATTTATCCATTCAGAAGACACCCTAACCTTTTTACATTGCCTACAAATGCTAGAAGGTTTTTTTGGAGAGTATAGTGGAGATTTTTTCTTTCGACTTATCATTTTCCCTCCAATTCCTTTTCACTTAGTTTTTGACCGGTGGGCATTACTTGCAGGCTTTTGGGGTCAAGATTTTTATATGCATAAAGCTTGCCCGCCTTATCCACAAAACCAGTTTTAATTATGCTTGCATCAACGCCTTTTATAGGTTTTATGTCATGAAATTTTATTTGATGATTACCACCTTTAGCGGTTGCATTCAATTGTTTTACTGCGTGCGCTCTCCCCCGCTCGCAACGATAATATGCACAGAACGCAGGATTGTCCGTAAGGGGCAAATTTTGTTCCTTAGCGTCTAGAACCACAAGCTTTGGATCTTTTATCCTGCAGTTCTTATTAAGCTTAAAGGTTACGCATTTTTGACAGACGGCTCGTTTGTCTCTAGGAGCTTTTAGGGCAGGTCTTGGCTTCATATTCTAAGGGGTTATTACTTGTTTGCTTTAGCCATTTTTCGCCTTTCAATTAGCGCCAAAGTCTCTTTATCCAGGTTCGCATACTGTCCAGTGCTGTGAACTACGTGGGAATCCTTATCATGCCCATCATAGACGTACAGCCTTCCGTCCAAATCCACAAAGCCTCTTTTGTTAAGGCTGGCATCGACCCCTTCGATTTCTAACCTGCCTTCCTTTTTGACGATAAGCTTTCCTTTTTCCACCGCGCGTTTAAGTCTATTCCCTGCAACTCGGGTCCCCCTTGGACATCTCCGATTAGCACAATAAGCAACCATAACATCAGGGTTCTCCTGGTATTTGTCCCAAGTGGCCTTTGCTATATCATCAAGCACAAGCTCCGCTTTGCCTTTCATCCGGCAGCTACTCGCAAAACCGCATTTTTCACATACGGCCTTAGGGTTCTTGGGCTTATGGATATGGTGACTTGCTTTTCTCATTTTTTCTTTGACTCCTTAAGCAATGCTTTAACGTCTTTGCTAAGTTTTATACTCTGTCCTGTAGCAATCACTTCAGGGGACTTTTTGTCATGCCCCTTATAAACATATAATTTTCCTTTTGTGTCAACAAAACCTCTTTTTATCAGGCTTGCATCAGCCCCCATGATTTCTAGATTGCCTTCTTTTTTGACGACAAGCTTTTCCTTTTCCAGTGCGCGCTTAAGTCTATCCCCTGCGATGCGAACGCCTTCCAGACATCTTCGGTTAACACAATAAGCGTTCATATCAGAATAAGCAATCATATTAGATGGGTTTTCCAGATACCCGTTCCAAGTAGCTTGTGTCATATCATCACGCACAAGTTCTGCCTTATCCTTCATCCGGCAGCTACTCGCAAAACCGCATTTTTCACATACGGCCTTAGGGTTCTTGGGCTTATGGATATGGTGACTTGCTTTTCTCATCGTGAGGATTGTTACTAAAATAACATCATTTAAAGCTATCTAACTCGATACCTTAAAACATTGAACGGAAATTTTTTAATAGCACATTGTCCTGTTGCAATTACCTCATCATTTAGCCTGGGATTGTCAGGATATGTGAATACACTGTAGTCAGTTGCCATAAAAAAACTTCCTCGCGGGCTTTTGATATGTACCCCCTCAACTATATCTCCCCCAGATTCCCGCCTCTTGACACTAGGAACATCAGGCGAATGTAAATTTTGTCTTGCCAGTTTAAGCTCCTCTGGACTTCTAAGATTTGCGCAGTGTTTAGGGAGAGCTTCTCCACCATTACGGGAAACTTGTTTTACTATAGGGGCGCCAAGTCTCATTTTACAAGTTTTCGACGCACCACAACTTTTACAAAGGGCCTTATCATTAAAAATCCTGGGTTTTCTGACAGGTCTACCAAGTTCAGGATGGGGATTACGTGAACCTTTTGGCATTTTATGCTAGTTATAATGAGACTTTATATGAAAATTACTTTTCGCACTTAAGCTTGCCTAGCCTTTCATGTGCCTTTTCTGAGCCGTCCCATTTTTTCTCGAAATAGTGACCAAGGGCGCGGATGAAATACGGGCTTTTTATCATGAGACCCATTTCGGCGTGTTGACCCGGACCCTCACTATCATCGCCGTGCAGGATAAGAATCCCTTTATCATCATCGGCAAGAACAAATCGTGCTGTTGCCTCACCACCATGGCCTATTAAGAAATCTTCAAGGGCGCCAGCAACAACTTCAGCATTTGCTTGAGTAATAGGAGCAAGAAGACGCACGTCAACCCCTCTGCATGAGGCTTTTTTGAGTTTGTCCTTATGGCGGAAGAGCTTTCTAATAATCCCTTTTTCAGTAGTTGCCGCAACAATCTTTTTGTGCGATTCGTCAACAAGCTCGTCAATTGCGTTATAAATGTTATCCCGCCCACGGAGAATCCAAACCATTTCTTCATCAGACGCAGCCGTTGACTTTACTGAAACTAAGTTCTTTTCAAGCTCGTCGTGAATCTTTGATATCTGCTCAATCCTGGACTTAAACTCCTTTTCAGCCTTATTCTGAAGCTTAAATGCAATGCCGTCAAGACCCACAGGCTTAAACTTTGAGGGGCGCGTTGAAGTTGATATAGTAAAACCCTGTTTTTCAAGGCTGCGAAGGACTTCATAAACCTTTGCTCGCGGTATCCCAGAACTCTCTGCGACCTTACTTGCCGTACATACGCCACCTGAAACCAGGGCGAGATATGCCTTTGATTCGTAGTTGTTAAGGCCGAGCTTCTTTAGGGTACCAAGAATCTTTTCGCTCATTTCTAGTGGATACTTTATCGCTAATAGCATAAAAAGGGTTGCCACAAGAAGGGGACAAACGCCAGTATTCTTTTTATACTTTTAATTTGTAGTATCCCTGATTCCAAATGAAGCGCATAAGTTTATTTGTCCTAGCAGCAATTTTCGCATTTGTTCTGATTGCAAGCGCGCAGGCTACAATATCTTATTACGGAACAGGCGGCACTAAATATTATTCTAATTATAACACGGTTTACGCTCCAAATTATCAGACATACTACGCCCCGACAAATATCCCAACGTATTATGGGGGGTACGGCGGCTATTATTACCCATCAAATTATTACAACTACGGTTATGGGTATGACTATGGTTATAATTACGGCTACTATGGTGGAGGCTATGGTGGCTACTACGGCGGATATTATCCATACTCCTCCGGGATTTATGCGAGCGTTTATTGGTAAGTTCCCAGGATTTCTTCTAAGGACAAAGATTTTTATTTACTGAGTGACTAGTTTCAACGTTAAAATGAACTATTCTTTTGCCGTTTTCTCATTACTTGCAGTCGTGCTTTTCTCTTTTAGCGCAGTTGCAGATGTTCCTTTCTACCAGCCCCACAGTATTTTAGGGCAGGTATTTTATTCAAACGGCAGTGCCGCTCCGGCAGGGACGCCCATCACAATAAAGCTTATCCGCTCGGACGGGACGGTGGATGAAATCTCAAAAGTAACTCCGACAAATCCGAGCGTGCCGGATAATGTTTTCTTTAGTGCCCTTACAGTTTCAGAATTTGGAGTCGATGTTCTTGAAATAACTGTCGGAAAAGACTCCGAAGCCGTCACCAACACATTTGTTTTGACTCAAGACCTCACAGAACTTAATATAACTATAGATAATGAGCTAACTCTCCTTGAGGAAGAGCCCGACTGGGTAGGCTTACAAGAAAATGCAAAGGATGCTCCCGAAAAAACAGATGCGAAAACGTCTGAAAACCCTCCAAAAGACAAGCAAGAAGAGAATATACCTAGAGAGTCCCCCAAAGAAGAAACTAATGATGAAGTTCTAACAGGGGAACAAGACTCAAACTCAAGTAAAACAGAAGCCATTAACAATGAATCATTGCAAATTGATACTGCTACAAAAGAACAGCCAGAGATTCAAAGAAACGATGAAGAAAATGACAGCTTAAACCTTATCTATATAATTATACCTGCGCTTGTAGTTCTTTTAATATTATATTTCTATTTACCTAAAAAGAAGACGAAGAAAAAGTATGCTCTTTCTGGGTGATTTATATGTGAACTTCCATTTAATATAAGAATTGCAATCCAACATGAAACGAGCCATAATACCAACAGTCTTTATGCTGGCATTTTTATTGATGTTAACTCTAGGTCTTTCAACCTCTATAATCTCCTTACCAATAACACCAACTAACTCCAGTATTGAAGCTATTTTTTCAAATGCGTCCCTAGGGGATACAATATATAGGTTCGACACTAATACAAACCGTTATAATTCGGCAACTTACATGAATTTTCCGGAAGTGGGCGATATCTGGGTTGCCGATCCCGCAAGCTTTACTACCATTGACGCAAGCTTAGGATATTTTTACATTCCAGCTTCTGGTACTTCATACAATGTAAATATTCTTGGAGAAGTCAATACAAGCAATGCATCAATTGAGATATTAACTGCAGGGCAAGGTGAATCTGTTGGAATGAACCTTGTTGCATGGAATAGTCCAATAAGACAATGCAATTTTAGTGAACTTGTTCCTAATGCCTCAGTAGGAGATACAATATATAGATTCAATACAGGTACAAACCGTTATAACTCAGTCACTTACACCCATTTTACAGGTATAGGAAATATTTGGGTTGCTGACCCAGCAAATTTTGAATGTTTTGATCCTGGTGTGGGGTATATATTTACTCCTGTGGCCGCGGGTTACGTCTGGGAATATGAGCGTATTTAAATAAGACTAATCTTAAATAATTAAACTAAAATGATTCAAAGAAACTATATTTTATCTAGTTTAGTACTTTTAACTCTTTTAATGTTGACTTCCAGTATATTAGCTGATGATCCTCCTTGCTCATCTCCTTGGACACCAGGATATGTTGATGGCTTTATAACACTACCTGATGGAAGTCCCGTCCCTATGGGAACGCCCCTTAATGTCACAACAATATTTGCAGGCGGTGGAAGTTATGTTAATAATTCACAGACACGAATTGTAGATAATTATTATAAAGTTACTCTTAGTTATTGTGGGTCATCTGATAATGTAAGCGTTACTTGTTCTTATGCTGATGGATTTGGCTCAAATTGGACTCTTCTAACAAGTAGTACACCCAGATTAAATCTCACGATAACGGGTGTTCCCCCACTCGTAATAACCTGGGCGACAAATAATGTCAACGTCACAACCAACGAGACGCCTTACACATTCTCTCTTACCACATCAAAGACGACAAGCAATTGTACTCTTTACCTTAACGGCACGATTCAGCCAGTAAATGACACAGAAGGCACAGAATTCAACTGGTCTGTTGCCGTCATTCATCGGAATTACACAAACTTTGACGTCCTTTGTATAGACACTTACGGCTTTATGAACTGGAGCAACAATTCTTGGCTTAATGTCGATCTTGTCGCACCAACAGTGTCATGGTCAAGTGGTAATCTGAATGCAGTCACAAACGACTCAACGCCGACACTAAATGTAACTACAAGCGAGACTGTTTCACTTTGTAGGATAACGCTTAATGGGACGAACCGCACTATGACAGGCTCAGGCACTGCTTGGACTTATACTCCAACAAGTAACCTTAGTGACGGCAATTACACAGGCATTAAAGCTTACTGTTGGGACCTTGCAGGCAACAGAGGAAACTCAACCCCTGGCTGGATTTATGTGGATACGCATCCGCTTTCAGTAAATTGGTCATTCCCCGAAGTAAACAGCATAATCACGACAAGCGAGGTAAACATAACTGTAAATGTAAGTGAGGATGTGGACTGGTGCAAATTAGGTGTAACCAACGCCACAGGTTGGTATATCTCATATGATATGTTGAATGCTAGCCCTACATGGTACACTAATTTCTCTAATCTTGATGAAGGCAATCACACGCTTAATGTGACCTGCAATGATGGCATCCAATCCTACCGATTAGGTCCTGCTTGGCTTGATGTCGACACAATAATCCCGCTTGTAACATGGGACACACAAACAAATGCGACCCTTATGACAGATACTTACACAGCTCAGGTGAACACACACCTTGACGTACTCTCTTGTACACTTGATGTCAATGGAACAAGTTACAACATGACAAACACTTCAACAACGGAGTGGAGCTATGAGCTTGCGAGTGTTGCTTATAACAATTATACCTTAAGCGTATCTTGTGTTGATGACGCGGGGCATGTCGGCAATTCATCTTCCATGTGGGTGAATCTTGTACAGTGTTACTACCCATCAGGAACTGGGACAGCTGGGGATCCATGGATTGTCAGCTGTTGTGGCGGAGAAGCCGGTGCTTCAGGTTACTACGAAGTAAATTCAAGTGCGACTCTTGAAGTGACCGACACATATTCATGTGTATATGTCACGGCAGATGATGTGACAATCGACGGAAATGGTTCTACCATAACTGGAAACCTCTCAGATGATGTAGCTGGAGTGGTAATCTCAGGTAGGGATAATGTAACTGTTAAGAATCTTATAGCGGTGACTCTTGAATGGGGCATCGTCGTAGAAAACGATACCAATGTCGATATTTTGAATAATTCCATAAGCAATTGTACTTATGCACTCGGAATTGAGGACGAATCATTCATTACATACGCAGGAGCCAATAACTTCAGTAACAACTCAGTAGGGGTATATATCGAAGATTCTGACAATAGCACGATTTTCAACAATACACTTAACAATAATTCGTATAGCCTTATTGTTTTAATGCTTACAGAAAACACAACTATTGACTCAAACCAGATAAATGGAAATGGTGTGGGGATTCTCACGATATTTGCCGCATTTAACAACATTACAAACAATACAATATGCAACAATACGGCTGGAATTTATTTAGACACATGGTCAATGGTTTCAAACCTGAGTTATAATGTTATTGAAAACAATAGCGAAACAGGAATCTATATGTACCAAGGTGTTTCAAATTCAATATTTGAAAACAACTTTTCGGGCAACAGTCAATATGCAATAGTTCTTGAAAATGCCTCACTAAATACAATACGAGGCAATAATTTTTCAGATGAGAATGTATCTATCCTTATAAATGGTAGTTCACAGGTAAACAATATTTCAGAGAACAACATAAATGTGAGCATAACAGGGATTTTAATAAACGCATCTAACAACACAATACTCACCAATGTAATAAACTCAAGTGATTGGGGCATTTGGATTGAAGGCAATAATAATACAGTTCTTGGCAATACCGTTACTAATTCAGATGAGGTAGGACTTTATCTAGCAGACGGTGCTGAAAACAATTCAATTGATGCAAATATATTATGTTCAAACGATGTTGACATAATGGCAGAAGTGACTGGTGAGAACTCAGGAGACAACAACACCTGTACAGTGTATACAAACTGGGCTGATGATTCAGTGGCTTCTGGCTGCAGGTACATATGCGGCGCGACTACAGTTTCAGCCTGCCGCATACTAAACAACTCAAATACGGTATACCAGCTAACAGCAGACATACCAAATGACGATGGCGACTGTTTCATAATAAACGAGTCAAACATCACCCTTAATTTGGCCGGGTTTACTGTTGATGGTGACAACGACACAGACGGCGCGGCAGTAAAGATAAACGCAACTGCGCCATATGCGACAGTATTTAGCGGAGTTTTGACACAGTTTAAAATTGGTGTTAACATAAGTGCAGCCAATGCAACAGTCTATGACCTTATAATAAATGATACTAGGGGTACTGGAATCTGGGTCCTTGCAAATAATGCTAACATCTCAAATTCTATGATATATGATTTAGATAGGCCAGGAGTGGCGTTGAATAACACTAACTCCACAACACTTAGCGACCTCACGATATATTTATCCTCTCTTAGTGGAATTGATGCAAATATTGTAGGCGGACTTACAATAGAAGATTTGACAGTGTATAATTGTAGTGGAAACGGAATAGAAATTTCAAACGGAAACGATACGACAATAACAAATATCTTATCAACAAACAACAGCGCTTCAGGTGTTTATATAACTGCATCGAATATCACAGCAATAAGTAACTTGATTTCAGTTGATAACTCAGAAAACGGTGTATATGTCATAAATGCTTCTGGAACGCCAAATGACACCACAATAACAGACGCTACAATAAGCAGTAACGACGACATGGGTATTAGGGTACTTGGAGCAAGTTCGACAACAATTTCAAATGTTATTGCTAACCAGAACGCGGCTGATGGTCTTTTGGTAACTTTCTCAAATACGACTACAGTTAATAACTTAACTGCAAATTCAAACTACAGGCGTGGAATTACTGGTGGACTTGTCGTGGGTCTTAATATCAATGATTCTACATGTAATTACAACAATGGGACTGGAATGTATTTCCAGTACATCAACTATTCAACTATTGCAAATTCGACAGCGTCATATAACAATGGGAGTGGCCTTATGATATGGACTAACGACTCTACTGTAAACAACACGAATATAACAGTGACGGCAGTTACACTAGAATTCAATCAAGAAGACGGTGTCGGTGGCTTTGATGTGGTAAACAGCACAATGACTGATTCAGTGATGTGCTTTAACGACCAAAGTGCTGGAGCTTATTACGATGCAGCACATGACATGACTACCAGAAACCTCAATGCGACAAATAACACCTGTGATACAAGTGTCAACTGGACTGAGGATATGCAGACATTAGGTTGCACCAATAGATGTGTTGCAGTAAACATCACAAAGACATCTACTGTGAGTAGCGTCTGCAGAGGCAGCACTATTAACTGGAGAGTAGCCGTCTGCAACAACGGTCTTTACACAGTCAATGTAAGTTTAAATGATACGGAGCTTTCAAAAACGCATACTCTATCAAACTTAGCCGCAGATGCGTGTTCCACTTGGAGTTACACAAGTACAATGGGCTCCTCAGCTGTAATAAACAATGTGACGGCAAACGCGACAAATAATAACTCGTATTATAACGTATTAGGCTCGGCTACAGTAAGCAGAAGAACATATAATTGCGGTGGCGGTAGTTCAGGCAGTGGTGGAAGCGGCAGTGGCAGTATGGTAATCTACAGTCCAACTCTACCTACTGAGACATGTGGTAACGGTAACTGCGCAGGCAACGAGACTTGCCTTACTTGTCCCGAAGACTGTGGAAAGTGCGTCGCAAAGGTTATAATTGAGAATATTCCTGGCGTCGGTGAAGAGCTTGTCATGCTAATCATGGACGCAGACGGCAAGTTTGCTGAAGGTGTTGTAATACTAAACACTCCACAGGGCGAAGCAATCGAAGTCGTTCTTGTTGGAGGCAAAGCAAAGTTCACAGTGCCTGAAGCTGGTGTCTGGGAAGTGCAGTTTACAGACGAAGATGGCAATCTTATAACCGAGAAATTCTCAGTCGCACGGCAAACAGAACCTGTCGTAAAGCCTGATGAGAAGACAACGGTTGAAGACGACATAAAAAAGATTGAAGACGACATAAAAGAAATCGAAAAAGAAGCATCCGGAGATGTACTTCCGATTATCATAGTCTTAGTGGTAATTGCAGTGATTGTCGCCCTGTTCTTCCTGATGAAATCAAAGAAGGGCGAACTTGGATCTTTTTTACCTACAAAAGCTAAGAAAAAAGGTCTAAGGGGACTTTAACTCCCCACCCATTTTTTTCTTTTATTAATTAATCTAGCATTAGCCCAAACTAAGAATTTAACTGTTTTAATACTTTCTTGGTCTAAACCTATTGGACTGAACCCAATAAATGGACTAGAAATGAATGCCCTGAATATTTGTATAATACTAGCCTTATCTGTTTCAATTCTAGTCTCACTCTCATTTATCTCTAGTGCTGCAATCGGCGAAAATGAGCTTTATGAATACTTCATTGATACAAACGAATCAAACGACAGCCAAGAAATCTTCATAGTAGGTCAGTACACCGGAAACGACTCTGAAGGCCCTTCACAACTTCTAGGGATATATGGCGTCATATCTTTTGTCCCGCCGACGCCAGACAACGGGACAAGTACTTCGAGTACGCAAGTAAACCTAAATGTCTCAACAGAGCAGGAAAACCTATCAAAAGTCACAATAGTCTTTGGAAACTACAGTTTCTATTACTATACCAATCCGACAACAATCGTTGAGAAAAATAGAGTTATAACAGAATACCCATACACTGAAGGTGCAGGCCTCCCCGGTAAAACATATGACGGACAAAAAGGAAACGTCTATAACTTCTCAGATGGCGACGGACTCGACATAGATTTCAGTTCATTTGAGGCAAGAGCGGGTTGCATCTCGCTTTGGATAAAACCCCAAAGTAATGACACAGAGTACCTCTGGAGCGACAACTCATCGCCAAGCTATCACGAAGCCTACCTTGAGAATGGAACAACCCTAATTGACAAGTGGGCATATAATGGCTCGACATACTACTTAAATTCTTCATCAATAATCCAGGATGCCTGGAACTATGTCCTTGTCTGCTGGGACGAAGGCAACATAAGCCTTAATATAAACGATAACGAGTCCGAAGAGGAGAACCTTACAATATGTAAGCTCTCCTGTGCCTTTAACGAGTGCGGAACTGATGGCTGCAACGGGACTTGCGGGACTTGTGCTGATGACGAGTTCTGCGGGGACGGCACATGTTTGCCGGTTATAGCCGGAGACACTAACGGTAACGGAGTAATAGACGATGGCGAGATAGCGGGAGACACAAACGGCAACGGAGTAATCGACGAAGGCGAAATAGCTGGAGACACAAACGGCAACGGAGTAATCGACGAAGGCGAAATAGCTGGAGACACCAATGGCAATGGCCAAATAGACGAAGGCGAAATAGCCGGAGACACAAACGGCAACGGAGTAATCGACGAAGGAGAAATAGCAGGAGACACAAACGGCAATGGAGTAATTGATGAGGGTGAAATTGCTGGTGATACCAATGGCAATGGCCAAATAGACGAAGGAGAAATAGCCGGAGACACCAATGGCAACGGAGTAATCGACGAAGGCGAAATAGCTGGAGACACTAACGGTAACGGAGTAATAGACGAAGGCGAAATAGCTGGAGACACAAACGGCAACGGAGTAATCGACGAAGGCGAAATAGCTGGAGACACAAACGGCAACGGAGTAATCGACGAAGGCGAAATAGCCGGAGA
>Ga0075120_10001947_pt1 | contig 15410 bp, 15 predicted proteins | sample AntAceMetag02UKL_FD_69792 | JGI IMG/M metagenome (GOLD analysis project Ga0075120, IMG submission 69792) | Saline lake microbial communities from Ace Lake, Antarctica - Antarctic Ace Lake Metagenome 02UKL | ecosystem: Environmental > Aquatic > Non-marine Saline and Alkaline > Saline | place... | reverse complement strand
GACCAACCACGGCGTAACCGTTTCAACGGTATCAGCAAGAATATTAAATATCACCCTGGCCTGCTCACGCTGGTCAGCATCCATCTCCTGAAAGTCTGAAACAAGCAGATCCGTTATAACCATGCCCGGGCTGACGACACCAACCCGCACTCCGCTACCTTCGGTCTCCTTTACCATAGCCTGCGTAAAATAGCGCACCGCCCTTTTGGTTGTTCCATACACGCTCATACCGGCCAAGGTCATATCATTGCTGCCATGTCCCTCTGTATTATAGACCCAGCCAAATCCCTGCTTACGCATGCCCTGCACCGCTACCTGACATCCATTCATCATACCGGTAACGTTCGTATCAACCACCTGACTGACTTCTGATGAATCAAGCTCCCAGAGCATCTTGCGAGCATGGCTGATACCGGCATTATTAATCCAGACATCAACACATTCAAAATGTTTACAAGCATGATCCCACAGGGACTGAACTTGAGCAACATCAGTTATATCGCACGACAGGCCAGTCACCCGTCCTTCGCCATAGTGAGCTTCAAGATCGGTACAAACCTGCTGCACCGCAGAGGCGCGACGCGAGTTGATAACAACCCGGCAGTCCCGCTTCAAAAATTCACGGGCCAGCCCCAGGCCAATACCCTTTGTGCTGCCTGTAATAACAATCGTTTTCATACTTATATCCTCCACACACACACGCTACTCAAATTATAATCCATACTGGGAAAACAGATCTCGCGACAGGCGGACTTCATCGGCAAAATATGCATTTGCCTTTTCCTCAGGCATCCACATAATACGCCGACCATTCTCGCTGTTGACCAGTAGCTCTTCGACAAGAAACTGCGTTACGGTTTCAACATCGTCAGCAAGCACATTATAAACGGCCTTGGTAATTTCAAGCTGTTCAGGATCCATTTTGCGCATATCATCCACCAAAAAATCGGTTAAAACGATTCCGGGGCTGATTGTTCCGACCTGCACCGGACGGTCTTCAACCTCCTGGGCCATTGCCTCACTGAAATAACGTACCCCGCGCTTTGTGGCGCCATATACACTTAAACCATTGACCAGCATATCATCACTGCCGAACCCTTCAGAGTTATAGACCTGACCCAATCCTTGGGCCAGCATACCTTGCAGGGCAACCTGTGTTCCATATATAACACCGGTGAGATTGGTGCTGACCACCCGGGGAATTTCACGACTTTCAAGATCCCACAACTTACATGTTGTATTTGCGATGCCGGCGTTGTTCAGCCAGATATCAACCGTACCAAAATGCTCAACAGCCGCCTTCCACAAGGCCTGCACCTGCTCAATGTCGGTAACATCGCAGGTACACCCCGCAACCTTATCAGAACCATACTGTTCTTGAGCCTTCTTTACTTCAGACTCAAGCTCCTGTTTGGCAAAGCTGCTTAACATAACCTGATGGCCCCTTTTGAGAAAGTGCTGAGCCAACCCCAGACCAATTCCTTTTGAACTACCTGTAATAACGACTGTTTTCATGGATATCTCCTCAAAAATCAATAGACTGTAAGAGATGGGCAATCAATATACCGTGTCCTACGGAGTCCAGCGCTGATAGACACGCATACCCTCAGCCCGAAACTGCTGATTAGCTATTGTAATCTGCGTAGGTGTAATCTCGCTAATAACAAAAGCTTCTTTTACACCCTGACGAAACTGTTTCAAACGCTCTTCGCGCTGCTCAGGTGTCGCATCAACAGGAACCCTGGCACCGAACTCATAGGGCAGCAGCTCTATCATGATGCGTTCAAAATCAGGGTCATTGCCGTCAAGAAGCCGGGCAGTACCGCGAATTTGCACACAGAGAAAATCTTTAAAAGTTTCACTGTCAAATTCCTTGTGAAAGTTCATGCTCACATTGGGATTGGCCTTGATATGGCGAAGTTTCTCAGTACCGGCCTCATGAAAGCCATAAAACTTTTTAGTCTTAGGATCAAGGGTCCACTCACAGGTTGTAGACAGCGGTACATTATTAAGGCTTGTGGCCAAAATAAACGTGTGGGAATCGTGTTTGAGGCCGCCGATTGCCTTTTCAATTTCTTCCCAGACGCGCTCTTTAGAGTACACACCCTCACCTTTGTCGTGACCGGGAGACTGACCAAATAAATACACCTGGGTTGCGGTAGTTTGGGCATCAAGCTTGATCTCATGGCAGTCATTGCAGCTCAAGCCAGGCTCAATCTCAGGATGGCCGCTATCAACTTCAGCAGCAGCAATAACCGTTTTTGCCTGTGATGCTGCTTCCGCCTTTTCCTGTACAACAATTGTATCTGAAGGAATACTCTCACATCCTGCTATTATCAGACACAAAGCACACATAAGAATCAAAATAATTTTTCCTTTTTCCATACCATTCTCCTTCTACTCGTTGTTAATAATACCATCCATAATGGTTTTCATGTTATGACGATGCTGCACCTGTGGATCAAAATCAAGTGGGCCCGTAAAATAACTCAGGAAAAAACCCATTGAAAGAAAATACAGGGCGCGCGCGACGGCTTCAGCATCGACCTTTTTAAATGTTCCCCTTTTTATCCCTTCCCGTATCAAAGCAGCTATTACTTCGACCCTGTGCCTATACATAGCAGCCACTTCTTCGCGAAAATCAGTTTCACGTGAGCTCATGGCAACAAACTCGAGGCAGAAACGAAGGATTGGCTCATGAGCTTGAAATATTTCACCTGATTTTTCAACCAACACATGCAAACTCTGGGCAGCGTCAGCCTGAGAACCCAACTCCGCGATCAGGCTGTCAAAATAGCTATTAACCCTGTTCCTGAAGAGTTGAATAACAAGATCTTTTTTAGACTTGAAATGATGATAGATGCCGCCTTTTGATAAACCGGCTTCTGCTGCAATTTGTTCAATTGAGGTCTGATAATAACCACTTTTATTGAAACTGCGCAATGCAGCCTCAAAAATCTCTTCCCGCCTTTGCTCAGGTGCTTTATTGATAGCCATACATACTTTCCTTTAAGTCCGACTGGTCGGTATGTATTATAGGGCTTTCGTACCCCTTGTCAAGCGTATAGTCAATAGTTAATACGTTTTATACGTATATGCACAAAAGTAAAAAAAATATACGCCCCCGGGTTCAAGCTAAGTTCTCAGCAATTCAGCAGGATATGGTCCAGGCAGCTCGCAGGCCATCAACTGCACTAGAAACAATACCGCCTGCGTATCCTGCCCCTTCGCCTACGGGAACCAGTCCCGCAATAGCGACAGACTGAAACGTATCCGGATCTCGCAGCATGCGCACAGGCGAAGAGGTGCGGGTTTCAACGCCGACCAGAACGCCCTGCTCTATAAAACCGGGGATTTTTTTATCAAACACATGCAAGGCACGCCGGAGCGGCTCCACAATAAAATCGGGAAGAATTCCGGCAAGATCAACCGAAGTCACTCCGGGTTGAAAAGAAATATCAGTGAATGACTGATCTGAAGACACACGACCGCTTATAAAATCAGCCGCGCTTTGCACGGGCGCAAAGAAAGGATGAGAACCGGCAGCGTAAGCCTGTTGTTCTATCCGCTCCTGTAACTCTATACCGCTCAAAACATTCTCAGCAATAACGTCATCCGGGCTGACTGTCACAACAAGCGCAGCATTAGCCCTGGCGCCACCACGGTTTGAAAAGCTCATACCATTCACACACAGCGTACCCGCCTGTGATGAACAACCGATAACCAAACCTCCCGGGCACATGCAAAAACTGTACACTCCCCTGCCGGAAACCTTATCAGCATATTTTACTGAATATTCGGCTGCACCTGCCAAACCGCTTGTTTGTGCCTCGCGATGCATAATGCGATCAATCAGCGCTTGAGGATGCTCAATACGAACCCCCACTGCAAAACCCTTGGGCTGTAGACACATACCCCGATTCGAAAGCATCCGTACCGTATCTCGCGCGCTGTGGCCAACTGCTACAACAAGAAGCCCGGTCTCTACTCTGCCGTCGACAGTTTGTATACCCTGTAACCGGCCTTGTTCAACCGTTATATCATCCATGCGGCTATTAAATTGAAATTCAACACCCCGTTTGCGTAAGCGCTCAACCAGCGCCGGGATAACCCGGCGCAAACGGTCGGTACCCATATGCGGACGGGAATCATAGGCTATCTCCTCATCAGCTCCGCAGGCAACCAGTTCCTCAAGCACCCTTTGTTTAAAAGGCGACGTGCCGCGGGCAGTCAACTTACCGTCTGAAAAAGCTCCGGCCCCGCCCTCCCCAAACACAACATTCGACTCGGACTTAAGTTCACCGTTTTTCCAGAAATCCTGTACAGCTTCAATGCGATCAGGTATCTGACCTCCCCGTTCAATTACCAGTGGAGGGCATCCTCTCTCCGCAAGCCCCAGAGCGGCGAAAAGTCCGGCCGGTCCGGCGCCAACAACAATTGGACGCTGCTGAAGACTCAATCGTGGTTCAGCCGGAGGCAGAACTACATCCTCATACAGGCTTACCTTGGGATCAGAAGAAAGCACACGTGCCAATTCATCGCGGTTGAGGACAACATCTGCTGCAACGCTATACTCATAGTGCAGCGTGCGTTGGCGCGCATCAAGTGAACGGCGCAGAATTCGAACAGAAGATATCTGCTCGACAGGAACGTCAAGCGCGAATGCCAGCGCTTCCAGCAGTGCAGGCGCATCTGTTACCGGCAGGCGCAGGCCAGCGATTTTTAACCGTTGGGGGAGAGACTTTTCAACCATATCAAAGCAGCTTTCCTATCCTGAAGTATCCCATTACGCTCTAATTGCGCAGCCTGACTGAGAACATCTCCGACATGCGGGCCCGCCCCGCGCCCAAGAGAAGCAATAACATCATCGCCCGTAAGCAGAGGCGCTGCCGTATGCAAGTGCTGCGAACTGAAAATACTCGCACACAGGTCAAAAGCAATCTCCCTGACTCGTCGACTTGAGTATTGACAATCAGGCTTTGAACCGGTTGCAAGGTCATCGGCAATAGTGAGCAGACACACACCGGCCGCTGCTTCGCCGCAATCCTGCACAAACCGTACTTTTGCGCGTTCACTCAAGCTCGCAAGCTGCGTCATCTGCAAGATACGCGTATGGTTTTCAACCAAACAAGCCAGAATATGCTGCGCTTTGCGACCAAGACCAATGTCGCGCGCAATTCGCCGAATAGTCTTGATTGATAATATATCATCCCCGCCACCTGCCCCGGTAAAATTTCCAGACTTGCAGGCATTACACAGCAAAACAGCAAACGTCAGTAGAGACATCATGCTCACACCATCTTCAAACTCCTGATTCACATAGTCACTCAGTTGTTGACGCACTCCTTCAAGGCAGGCATCCGGCTGTTGCAACACATCCTCAAGAAAACCTACGGTGAGCAAGTTTTGTTGAAACGTCAAATCCTTATGAAGAATGCTCTTAAACACATCATCCGGCAGCAACTTCTCAAGCAGGCCGCAGGCATGCATTTCCCGCAAGGAAGTGGCCAGGTCAGGTCCATGCAAGATCATAAAAAGCTCACGCTTTATGCGCTCACGGGCACTGCGGGTAATCAAGCTGCTATTGAGGTGCATTCTTTCGCGTGTACCGAGTTCAATCTCACATGATAGCTGTCGGGAAAACCTGACAGCTCGCATCATTCTCAGCGGATCAGCTTCAAAAGCACTCTGTGAGCACATTCTCAAACAATGTGCAGACAAATCCCCCTGACCGCCAAGGGGATCGATCAAGTGAGCCTCGTTCTCATGTACGGCAAGCGCCATGGCATTAACCGTAAAATCGCGCTGTTTGAGATCATGAATAATATCGGTTGTATGCATTCGCGAAAAATCAACCGTAATCCGGGCATTGCCCTGCCGAAATACAATGCGCTTCTGATCAACATCCCAGGGGATTATCTTGCCGCGCTGTTCACGGGCAAAACACGCAACCAATTCATCAAAACCGTCAGCCAGTGCAAAGTCAAAATCATGCGGATTATCAACGTCACGCAACGCGTCTCGCACCGCTCCTCCGACCAGGTAAACCGGTACATGCAGTTCCCGTGCGACCCGGGCAACATTTTGAATGAGCGGGTGAGAGTGAAGATGACTGAGGGGACACATATATACTACTTCCGATTAAGCCGGACGGCAATGCTACCGGCATGAGCATCCAAATTTTCACAGGAAGCCAGCCGAACAACATCATCTCCGAGAGAACCAAGGGCATCGGGGGTGAAACAAAGCAGGCTGATTTTTTTAATAAAATCATCAACAGACAGAGCTGAATAAAATCGTGCGCTACCACCGGTAGGCAATACATGATTGGGGCCTGCGAGGTAATCTCCCAGAGGCTCAGGCGTATGATATCCCATAAAAACAGCACCTGCATGCCTGATACCATCGACAAGATCCCATGGCTGCTCAACAAACAACTCCAGGTGTTCAGGTGCCATCTGATTGGCCAGGTCAACAGCGGTATCCAAATCAGGCACAACTATAATCGCTCCATGATCTTTAAGAGATTTGCGAGCAATTGTCACCCTCGGGAGCTGCACGAGCCGGGCCTGCACTTCATCAAATACCCGGGCAGCAAACTCCTCGTCGGTTGTAACCAGCATGGATGAAGCCATTTCATCGTGCTCAGCCTGTGAGAGAAGATCTGCAGCAACCCAAGCCGGATCCCCACTGCCATCTGAAACAATCAAAATTTCACTGGGACCTGCAACCATATCAATATCAACGTCACCGTACACAAGCTTCTTGGCAAGCGCGACATAGATGTTTCCCGGGCCGGTTATTTTGTCAACCCTCGGCACAGACTCTGTGCCATAAGCCAGAGCCGCTACAGCCTGAGCTCCACCAACCTGAAATATTTTCCTGATGCCACACAGGTCTGCTGCCGCCAAAACCAAGGGATTCAGCCCTCCGGGCGCAGCGGGACTGACCATAATGATCTCGGACACGCCTGCAACCCTTGCCGGAATTGCATTCATAAGCACTGAGGATGGATACAGGGCCTTACCGCCTGGAACGTAGATGCCAACGCGTTCAAGTGGACGTACAAGCTGACCAAGTGTTTCGCCACTGCTTTCAGTGGTCTGCCAGGACTTGGAAACCTGATGGCGATGAAAACGCTCAATCCGATCATGGGCACGCTGCAGTGCTTTCCACACCTCGGGATCAATTTTTCCAGATGCACTCGAAATCTCTGCGGGATCAACCATAAGATTCTCATGGCCGTCGAATTTCTTTGTCAGACGTCGCAAAGCCGCATCCCCGCCGACCCGAACCTCTGCTATAATCTCTCTGACAGCCTGTTCAGCTGTGTGCGTCGGCAGATTCGTGCGACCTCGTAGTGCTGCAAAAGCCTCGCTAAAACCCTCATCATGATATCGTAACATCTGCATATCTATAGTTCCCTGTAATAAGGCTTAAGGGCTTCCTATTCCTGTCCACGACGGACATCAGCACCCAAATGCTGAAGTTTTTTCTCTAACGCTTCATAGCCGCGATCAAGGTGATAAATGCGTGAAACAACAGTTGTGCCTTGAGCGGCCAGCCCAGCCAAAATCAAAGATGCACTGGCTCGCAAATCCGACGCCATAACCCGTGCGCCTTCCAGCTGCTCAACACCGGTTACAACAGCGCAATCACGCTCAACACGTATGTGCGCACCCATACGATCAAGCTCAGCGACATGAATAAATCGATTTTCGAAAACTGTTTCTCGAATCAGGGAGGTTCCTCCCGCCAGGGTCAACAACGACATCAGTTGTGCCTGCATATCGGTCGGAAAGCCAGGATATGGACTTGTGATAACTTCGACCGGCTGAAGAGAACCGTTAGAACGTATCCGAACACTGGCTCCCGAGACATCGATTTCACAACCAACTTCACGCAGTTTTTCCAGCGTGGCCCCCATGTGTTCAACCGGGCAATTCTCAACCGTCACATCTCCTGCGGTAATGGCGCCGGCGATCAAGAGAGTTCCAGCCTCAATGCGGTCGGGCATTACCATATGTGTAATCGGACCCAATTCCTTAACACCTTCTATTGTGATTGTCCCGGTTCCATCTCCGGTAATACGCGCGCCGGCCGAACGCAGTGCAAGCGCCAAATCGGAGATCTCGGGCTCTCTGGCTGCATTTTCAATCACGGTAACACCATCAGCAAGACAGGCTGCCATCATAATATTTTCGGTACCGCCGACCGTAGGCATATCAAGCAAAATGTGCGCTCCATGCATGCGCTCACAAGCTGCATGCACATAACCATTCTCAATCTTAATATCAGCCCCCATAGCCTCGAAAGCCTTTATATGTATATCAACAGGCCGCAGACCGATAGCACAACCTCCGGGGAGAGAAACGCGCGCGTTGCCGAACCGGGCCAGCAACGGCCCCAGCACAAGAAAAGATGCCCGCATGGTTTTGACCAACTCATAGGGTGCATCAACGATATCAATATGGGTCGCATCACAGGTAAGATCCTTGTCTCCTGTAATCTGCACACCCAGATGTTCAAGCAGGCGTTTCATGGTGCTGATATCGCGCAGATCCGGCACCCCGCTGATGCGATGCTCACCGCTACTCAGCAGGGTTGCGGTCATGATTGCCAGAGCTGAATTCTTCGCACCGCTGGCTGCAACCCTGCCCTGCAGAGCCCGGCCCCCGTTAACAAAAATACATTCCATTTCTTCTACTCCCGTATTTTAAGATGGCGCGATTTGCACAGCTTCACAGAGTGCTACGCGCTAAAATAGGCTTGCCGTACAATAATAAAAGTTATATGGTATACGAACGAATTTATCAAGCAAATCCTCATATTAACCCGCAGACGCAGCCTGAAAGCGCGGATCGAATCTCTGAAAGGCTTACCATGGCTAAACTAACCCCTGAAGCACGTGAACAACTCAACACAATCATCACTACCGATTATGAAGAATGTCATTTTTTTTCAGCGTCGGCCCAACTGCTGACCAATAAGATAAAGGACTTCTCTGAACGCATTCAAAAACCGGAAACAACCTTTGAGCAACTCAAAGATGAGGTAGGGCAGATAGGTATCTTTCTCGGCAACGCTGAAAAACGCCTGCAGGAAGTCGAAGACTGCTATACAAGGCTTGTTGAAGCCCTCTCAGACAATATGAATTCCGGCAAGGAAGCCTGATTGCATGGATGCATTAACCTGCCTGCGCGAGCGCAAAACCTGCCGAGGTTTTCTACCGAAAACCATCCCGCCTTCAATGACTACGGATATTCTCACCGATGCTGCCTGGGCCCCATCAGCCTCAAACCAACAACCCTGGCATTTTCACGTCATTGAGGGATCGGCACTGAAGCACCTTAATCACTCTATAAAAAAAGCCCATCAGGAACAGCGCAAAGGCTACGACCCTTCAAAAGGTAAAACTATTCCTACCTGCTATGTCGATCGCACAAAAAAACTTTTTAAAGGCATCCGTCCATTTATCTCACAACTTGGGGACGAAAATGCGTCGTTTATTGAAAGCGGCAGTTTTCGATTCTACGAAGCTCCAACAGTGGTTCTAATAAGCATGCATAAAGACATGCCTGCTGTACGGTATATGGACATCGGGATGGCCGCACAGAACCTTATGGTATCCGCTCATATCCGCGCCCTGGGCTCATGCCCTATCGCCCTTACCCTGATGTATACTGACGCCATCACAACAGCACTAAATTTGTCACCGGATTTTATACCGGCCCTGTTTATCGCCATCGGCCATCCCGACCCAGACTTTCCGGTTAACTTGTTTCGCTCAGGCCGCGAGGACCTGGAAACGTTAATTACCCGCCACAAATAAATATCACCGTCATGGAAACAGCTGCATATGCGCACACACACTTCAACACTCTATAACGATTTCCGCAGCATGGCGCGCAAGCTGGCAAATTCTGTCAGCATTCCAAACATTACGGAAATGTTTCTGCCTCCCCTTTTCAGAGACAGGCAACCCCATGATTCCGAATTCATGGCCCTGCGTCTTGGCGATGACTCAATAGGCATCAGCTACGTATTGCTCCCGGAAGAGAGTCGCCACTCCTACGAAAAATTACGCCCGGATTCCTTCAATTCTTCCTCACCGGCTGCTCTGGCCGATCTTTTTGGCAGTCCGGATCCCCTTGAGCACATGCTTGCTATGGCAGCCCTGAACGCCATGTGCAGTCATGCTATGCGTTCTAAACTCGTTTCACTTGACACAGCGACCGACTCACTCGGTCTACTCAATATAACAGCAGCAGACCATGTCGGAATGGTCGGTTTTTTCAGGCCGCTTATCAAACGAATTGAGGCCTGCGGAGCTCGTTTGACGGTCATTGAACTTGATGACGCATACCGGCGTCTCTATCCGCATATACACATTACGCTTGATACTGCTGAACTAAAGCACTGCAATAAAGTTCTATGTACCAGCACGACTGTTTACAACAACACCATTGATTCCGTCCTGAAGCATTGTCCGCCCGAGGCATTCATTTCAATTGTAGGCCCGACCGCTGGATTTTTTCCTGATCCACTTTTTGCACGCGGTGTTGACGTGGTAGGAGGAACACTTATCCATGACGGCAAACTATTCATGCGCCTGCTGGCTGACAAACAACGCTGGACCAGTGCCCGTCGCAAGGTATGTTTTCAAAAAAAAACCTACGCCGGACTCGTGCTGTAAAACACGCTTGAACGTGTCACTATGCTTTCAAAACCTTCTGCTGTATTAATGCCCACCTGCTGGATAACCCTGCAGCGTGCAGGCAAAAACTACTCTCTACACAAAAAGCCCTAAAATGAATCTAAACCAAATTATCAAAGATGCTGTTTGTTTAAAAAATTTCAACACACTGGGTACACGGATTGCTATGTCGCCTCTTGACCACATTCCAAAACGGCCTGACGAACTGCAGGGCGAACCACGCTGCGGAGCTGTACTAATTTTACTGTTTACGGAAGCAACAAACCTGAGTGTTATTGTAATCAAACGCCGTGATGATTTGCGCCATCATCCCGGGCAGATATCCTTCCCCGGTGGACGCCGTGAACAGGACGAACTACCACTTGTATGTGCACTGCGTGAAACCCATGAGGAAATCGGTATATCACCTGAAGATCTTATTATCGCCGGAGGCCTTGAGCCCGCCTACATTTATGCGTCCGATTTCGTTGTACACCCATTCGTAGCCTGGCACCCCGGAATTCCGTCCTGCATACCCGACCCTCGTGAAGTCACTGAGGTATTTCCAATTCAACTTTCCCGGTTATGCACAGCTGATGCACACACGCGGGCACCCAAAAATATCTTCGGCACTGAACGCGAGGTACCGGGTTTTTCATTCTCGGGACATCATATCTGGGGCGCAACCGCAATGCTGCTACACGAGATCATTGAACGGCTCAAAGCGGCTGGCTGGCGGGAGTAACATTTAAACCCGGGAACACTCCCGGTTGACATCTCATAGGAAAAGAGGCACTGCAGTCTGCGAAGCTGCCGAAACAACCAATTCGGCATTGGTTGCACGAACCATGGCGGCACATGATTGCACCTGCTCTCCAATCTGGGTATCGGTGCGCTGCGGGTCATGATGAAATAGTACAAGATGTTTCACCTGTCCGTATAGTGCCGATTTTACAGCAGTTGTAAAACTGCAGTGTCCCCAACCGGCTTTAGTAGAATATTCCTCAGGCGTATACTGCGCGTCATGAATGAGAACATCTGCGGATCGAATGAAATCAAAAAAATGTTTTTTTTGGTCAAACAAACAGATACTTTCAATATCAGCATTTTCGGTATCTATGTTTCGTTCGCTAAAAACCTTCACCAAATCAAAGTGTGCAAAAGGTTCATTATCAGGTAAATAGACTATATTTTTACCCTTATAACTCACCTTGAAACCAAGCGTCATGCCCGGATGTTCAGCAAAAAATGATGTGACAGAAATACCATTGAATTCTATGGTGGTCTCGGCAATAGATTGTATGGAAATGTCCGCCTGCCAGCTTTCAAGCTCAACCGGAAAAAAGGGACTGCGCATCTGTTCCCGCAGTATGTCCTCAAACACAAACGTTCCCTGATTGCAGCCAAAGAAAGACAGGCGGTATCCCGGCACGAACGCCGGTGCAAAAAAAGGTAGCCCCTGAATATGGTCCCAGTGCGCATGTGTAATAAACACAGCACAGTTGTCGGGCATCCCTTTTTTTAAATACTCCCGTCCCAGAGCCTGAATACCGGTGCCGGCATCAAGCACGATATGGGTACCATTATCAGCAATTATTTGCACACATGCTGTACAACCGCCGTAGGATACCACCTCAGGCGAGCATACAGGCATTGAGCCCCGAACTCCCCAAAACCGAATTTCAAGATTACTGTTCATAACATGCAGGCACCACACTCACGCAAATATAATATAGGCAACCGAATCAGGGCGCACCAATCACCTCGGAGACTTTTGTTAGCAATTGCTCAGCATTAAACGGTTTCATCAAAAAACTATCGGCTCCCAGAGCTTTGGCCCGATTGATGTCCTGTTCAAAAATTTTTGTTGAACACATCATGATCTTGGCACGCGAACAGGTTTTTTGCTTTCTAGCCATTTCCAAAACATAAAACCCGTCAAAGTGCGGCATATTAATATCAAGTATCACAAGATCAGGATCAAGTTCTGTTACGCGGCCGTCAAAAAAAGTTTCACTTTCGTATCGCGTATCAACTTCATATCCTGCTGCCTCAAGGAAACGCTGCATTGCATTGGCAATCGTAGTGCTGTCATCCACAATTAAAATCTTTTTCATATCGTCTTATTTCTTTTTCAAGTTCAGGTAATCAGCCACTGCCCCGGCGGAGGCATCAAGCTGCACCGGCGCATTGACAAGTTCTGATCGGGGTTTGATTTCGTAGTCAGCAGGAAATGAATTATCAAAATACATCTGCTGAAAATTTGAGAACTTTAATTGATGCGACGTTGAGTCGACAACAAAGGTACGATCTGGCGCGACAATGCCATTCGCCACAGCCTTGCGCAACCCGGCAATCGCCTCGCCGCCCTGGGTGCACACCACACTGCCGCAACGGTTTGCCTGAAGCATGCCTTCAATAATCTCCTGCTCTTCTACGTCAATACAGGTAAATCGATCGTCGAAATCACTTGTAACCAGTGCGCGCACCTTGGGAAATGACACCGGATCACCGATCATGGCGGCCTGGGCCACACTCGGACTGACCGTCATAGGATTATACTCACCGGATGAGCGCCACAGGGCCACAGGGTTTGCATGCCGGCTCTGCACGGCCAGAATATGCGGCAGGGTTTCAATAATGCCCAGACGCTGCATATCCAAAAAGCCCTCCATAATTGCAGTAATATTGCCGGCGTTACCGACCGGCACCACCACCGTCAGGTTGGCCGTTTCATAACCAAGCTGCCGGGCCACTTCATAGGCATAGGATTTCTGGCCCATTATACGGGTCGGATTCTTGGAGTTCAGCAGGCACACCTGATAGTTTTCAGCCAACTGTTCAACAATGCGCATACAATCATCAAACACACCCGGTATTTCCAGTACCGTGGCCCCGCTGCCAAGAGGCTGAGAAAGCTGCTGTGGCGTAACCCTGCCCTTGGGAAGCAGCACGACAGACTTGACAACCGAACTGTCAAGGTAGCTCAAATACAGTGCAGCAGCAGCGGACGTGTCGCCGGTTGACGCACAGATACCCAATACTTCCGTAAGGCCTCGCGAACGAATTGCGTGGTTTATAAAGCTCACGGCACTGGCCATACCGCGATCTTTAAAACTGGCCGAGGGATTAAACCCGTCATTCTTTATGAAAAAATCTGCTCCGACATGCCTACTCAGCTGCTCGTTAGCACGCACCAGAGCCGTATGCCCCTCGCCCAGATAAATAACATCCTGCAGAGGGATGGCGGGGAATAACAGCTCCTTAAACAAAAAAATGCCTTGAAGTGCCTCAATGCGCAGCAGAGAACGGTAATCAAAAATATCACGCCATACCGGACCCGGTATTTTTTTTAATTCGTCAAAGGACAAATCGGTGATTTTAAGCAGGCTGCCGCACTCTGGACAGGTATACAAGAAGCGATCCAGAGAACCGGTATACGCGCAGGCAATGCATTCATACACGCAGTTGCCTGTATATTCGGGTATCAAGTAAGGCCGCACATGCGCAGGAAACGCACTCACATCGGCCTCGGTACAAAACGTAGTCATGATGTCCTTTCCACAAATCTATCGGATATCCTGATAAGCCGGCATACGCCTGCTTCAGTCCTGTTTTTGCCGCGAAATCGCCACATTTGGGCACACACGAGCACAGGCCCCGCACTCAACACAACTCTCATCATCGATTGCGTAGTACCAGTCAAATTCTTTAATGGACTTTGTGGGACAAATTTCCCAGCACGTTCCGCACATAATGCAGCGGTCGGTTATTATATATGACATAGAGTATTTCTCCTGTACTGGGCAGCGTGCAGCGCAAGGCTACATCACGTTCCCATCGGAAATATTTTTAAAATTTTCAACAATCAGCTCAAGGGTATTGCGATGAACAAAACCGAACATCTCACCCCCGTCAAGATTCATAAGCACCCGTGAAGGCGGATCGCCCATATTATATGTCAGGCCGCCGTCGCGGTACATCAGCGGGAATGAATTAGCGCACCAGGCCGTACCGGTCAAACCGTGAGTCAACTCACCAGTGGCCCAAGTGTAGACCTTGCACAGCCGCATAATCTTATTGGCATCTGCAGTAATCATCACCATGTCATAATCATCCATATCCTCAAGAGCACCGATAATCATATAACGATGATGCTTGTAAAAATGTTTGATCTGCTGGTTAACACGGCGAAAAACCTGCCGGGATGCATACGCACAGTTGAGCCCGATAGTGGTGCCCTCCATGCCCATGTCAAACTCCTCTTTTACGACTGGGCGCTGTCCCAGGCCAGAATACACGGCACCACCGCATATAATATTTTTATTCGTGATGTAGAGCGGTTTGCGACCTTCATATACCTCGGCGACAATCGCGCACAGAAACGACATGTCATCCCCGTAGCACTCAGCATTTTGAGGCTCTTCGTCAGTCAGTTTAAAGGCAATGATCGGCCGCTGATAGCACTCATGTTCCTTCAGCTTTTGAGCTAATTCCTTGTTGCGGGACATATACTATCCTCCTAAAGCACTGCGTTTAAAGACTCTAGATTAGGCTCATCCTACACCGACGCCATCATCTCATCGAGATCCATGCCCATCTCGGCCATCTGCTCCTGCATCGACTTGCGAGTAACAACAGCAAGCTTATTTTTACGTGCATATTCCTCGGCATTGCCAACCACCATCTCAAGGATGCCTTCCGGCACTTTGGC
>Ga0075120_10001944_pt1 | contig 15418 bp, 15 predicted proteins | sample AntAceMetag02UKL_FD_69792 | JGI IMG/M metagenome (GOLD analysis project Ga0075120, IMG submission 69792) | Saline lake microbial communities from Ace Lake, Antarctica - Antarctic Ace Lake Metagenome 02UKL | ecosystem: Environmental > Aquatic > Non-marine Saline and Alkaline > Saline | place... | reverse complement strand
TATTAGGATCGGTAATAAGTCATATGAAAGAGAAAATGATTCATATGGATTAACCACACTCAGAGGCAAACATGTGAAAGTCAGAGGCAATACTGTTAAGTTTAATTTTAAAGGCAAGAGCGGGGTTTATCATGAACTAGATATCACGCATCCTCGAGTGGCTAAGACAATCAAAAAGTGCATTGAATTACCAGGATATGAGTTATTTCAATATAAAGATCAAGAGCAAAGTAAGCACACCATTGACTCACGGGATGTAAATGAGTATTTACACACTGTTGCTGGTGAGAGCATATCGGCTAAAGACTTTCGAACCTGGGGTGGTACTACTATTGCTGGGATAACACTTTATGAATTAGGTGAGCCCAGTTCTGAAGGTGAGGCGAAGGCATTTCTTTCTCAGGCTTATGATGAAGTGGCTGATAATCTAGGTAATACTGTCCCGGTCTGCAAGCAATACTATATTCATCCTAAGATAGTGGAGAGTTATGAAAATGGTACGCTGATTCCACATTTTGAAAAGATATATAAATCAAATGACAAAAGTCATCAACGCATGTCTCTTGGAGAATATGCCGCCTGGACATTACTTGGGTAAGTGGTAGAAGCAAAATAGGTTTTAACCTGGTTTAATCCGGGGAGCCAGTTGATACTTAATATACCTAAGTCAATCTAGCTGAAGTTTCAAAAAAAGAGACTTTAATTTATTGAAGAAACTTGAAGGTTGAGAGAATTTGTTTAATTTCTTCAAAGTTAGTTCTAGCTTCTTGGAGAGTAGCGTTACCTATCTGGAATTTAACTCCAAAATAGTTACCGTTTTTGCTAACTGGAAATTGATAAATTACGTTTGTATCTGGCGCAACTGTGTCACCTATCGCCCATGATAATAATCCCTTCCTAGATATTCCAGCAATATCACCCTGTGTTGTTTCAAATTTTCCGTTTGAACCAGCACTAACCGATTTAAGTATAATTTGATAACAACTTTCATCTGATTCACACTCGAGATACCCCCTGGGGTCTTGCCAGAACCCAATTGTAATATCCATAGTATTCCGCATAGTTGTGCCTGTTGTATTTTTTTCTGAAAGGTGCATCGAGTTATCTGTTGAGTGACGCGAGTCGTATCCCATAGTTGTAGGTACTTTTATTGAGAAAAGCTCATTGGAATACGTCTGCCAAGAACTTGTCACGTCTGGTGTAGGGCTAGGAATTTCTGGTTCCTTTGTTACTTCTGGCAGTGGAGTGGATGGTTTTTGTTGGACCTGTTGTTTTAATTGATTGTTTTGATATGCAAAAAATCCAGTTATTCCAAAGAGAAGTAAGACTAATGCTGATACTCCGATAATAAGCCAAGGTTTTTGCTTAGGAGTTTCAGGTGTTTGAGTAGGTGCTTGAATGATTTTTTGAGGAGCTGTTTGAGATTCGGATATTGAAGTATTTTGTTCTTTGTTTTTCATGTTTGATAATAATATACCACGTATAATTTTTAATATCGAGCGAATTAAAATGCTTTTCTTTCTATTTATCCTGTCCTGTTATAGAAAAGGCTTTTTGTGTATAGTGGAATACAGATTTTTTATATTAGAATAATTATCATAATTGGTTATTTATAAATTTATGGAAACACCAGCCCCTCCTCTAGTAAAAAATCAGGAGAATCAACCAAATATTAGTTCAGAAGATGAAGTCCCAGTTGACAGAATTTTAAATTTACCACTTGAACAGATTCAAAAACTTAAAACCATTGTGGCTGCGGCCTATCATTCTCATCTGCATCGTGACACAACTGAGGGTGAAGAAAATCAGTGGCAAAAACTTGTTGCTGAGTTGATCGATTTAGAAACAAATGAGTTAAGCGATGTTAGAAAGCAAATACTTCAAATAGAAAATGAACAATATCTTCGACTTTCTATTAAGGGAGGGATATTTCGAGTCATAAGAACAGCTTTTTTAGGAGCTTTAAAGTATGGTTCTAAAGGATCTGGACAAGCAAATGCTAGATTTGATGAGTTCACAACTCAACTTAAGAGTGAACAAGCCGCTGAAAATAGACCACGCATAAAAGAAATTAGAGATATGGGATTGACTACTGATTGGAATTTGGAATATTTGGATAGTTATCCTGAAGATTACGCAGAAAAACAATTAAAAGCGGAAACAGGGGTGACGGTTGGTAGTGTTTGGGATGCTTTTGATATCCCTGAATTAGGTGGCGTATTTGATTTACATGATTTGGCTAATCCAGGTGACATTTTGTGTTATCTTATAAATGTATCTGAAGCGAAGCAAAAAAATCGACGGAAGGTAGATAATATTAGTCGTGGATCTCATGAATTGACAGCTGTCTCTCCATTTCTATTGAGTGAGGGTTCAGAGTGATTTGTTATAAGTGAATAGTTCAGTAAGCGGGCAAATGTGAAACCATCTAGGTCCTGTTAATATTGACTCTTCCTTTTTTGAAAAATGCCCGTGGTAGATATTTGAGATAATTTAAAAGCATCAATAAAATTTTTCACCCCACTTACGTCAATATTTATCTCAATTTTTTTGTTCTGAAACAAGTCAATGACGGGGAGCCAGTCCCTATTTACTCTAACTTTTCTTTAATTGAGTAGTGTCTTTCGTTTCAAAGTCAGCAATATTACTTTCATTGTTCGTTTGAGAATTAATACCCACTCCAAGTAGTTGCGAAGTTAGAACCCTCCTCAATAAAAGTAACTGTCCAGTCGGCGCCTTTGAACTTCCAAAATCCAAAGAAATTTTCTCCTTCTACAATTGCTGTTTCCTCACTAGTAAAAGCTCTGAATTTTGTATTTTCTTTTGAACCTAGTATTTGTCCTGTTGTGCAATTTATTATCTGCGCATTGTTTTCTTGGGTATAAGCAATTAATCCTCCATCCCCAGGGTTGAAACTTAAATCTAAAACCGAACCACTTTTATCTAATTGGTTTTCCCTTTTCGTTTTAACATCGTAAACGAAAGTAGCTTTTTGATTGTTGTAGAGTAAATAAGAGTCTCCCAACCAAACAACATTTTTAACTTCATCAATTTTATTAGTTTGTTTATTGGAATTAATGTCAAAAACAGTTAGGGTCTTATCGTGAAGTAAATAAGCATAGGTTCCTTTTGGAGATACCGCCAATTTCAGACCGTTTGTGTTTACGGGAGAAATTTTTGACAAAGTAGCCTCTTTTGAATTATTGGTATTCAGGTATTTCAAAAAACCTTCGTTTCCATCAGAAAGAAAAACAATAAATTCCTTTTTATTAATTGGGGAAATATCGATAAACGAAGATTGTTGTTTTTGTTCATAGATAACAGAATTATCTGGTACATTCATTCCGTTCAGCTTGAATAAACCTATTTGCCAAAGGTTGCTTTGATTGCTAACGTAACTAATTTCGTTGACGTCTACAAAATCCATATCAACCAAAGTTCCTGGAGAATTTACTGGAGACCCTATTCCAACTGAAGGTTCCTTGGGAGAGGCTCGATAATTAAAACTTTTGCTAGGAGTTTCCCAAATAACTAAATTTGTATTCTCCTTGGTCCATTCAGGATAATCATCTAAGGCATCTGCACAGGCGGTTATAAGCAGATTGTCGTTACCTACAGATTCAGAAGCTGTACTTGTTTTTTCAAAAGAGGTTGCGTTTTTTTCGGAGTTAGTCTTACTAGAAACAGTGATGAAAAAGACAATACTGAGAATAAATATTATTCCAACTACTGAAATAATCGGTATTTTATATCTTTTAACAAAGGTAAAAAACTTAGGATATTTTTCAGCTATTCTAGTGAGAAATTTATTTTTATTTGGCAAAGGGTCGGGTGTGGGAGGTAAAACATCCATATATTAAATATAGCACAAGTAGTTTTGTAAATTAATTTTATGTATAGTTAATGTATTATGGTTAAAACAAATAAGGTTGTTGTTTTATTGTTGTTTTTAGTAGTTTTCTTGTTTCCCAATCAGCTATTTGCCGAATATAAATCTGATATTCCTTCCGGTCAAAACATTCCAAAACTCCAAACTACTCCTGATGACCCTAGGTTGGTTAATGGCCATGTTTATCCTAACTGGGGGCCAATTTGTCAAAGATACACTTATTCTGTGCTTTATTTAGACGACAAAGGTCGTCCACCTGAATATGTCAAGATTTATTTCAATGGCGAGATGTTAGATATGGAAAAAGAAAATCCCGATGATAATGATTACTTTAGGGGTGTTAAATACATTTATAAATATGTTCCCAATAAACTTGGCTCTAATTTTTTCTTTTTTGAAGCTTCCAACGGTTTAGGCAAAACCAGAAGCAACATTATTGATTCTCCGGACAATGGGCCTGTTTTATTTGAAAGCGCTTTTGATAAAAACGAAATTGCCGTTGTTGATGTTGAGAAGCGAACAAAGGTTTTATCATATGATGCAAAAGACGAGTGGGTAGGAGGGGTTGCTTTAAGTGATGACGGTCAATATTTGGCCGCAAAAACGCATAAAAAAATCTATCTGTTTGACACTTCAAAACCAAACGAACCGCTTTGGATTTACGAAGGCGTAAGTGAAAAGCCAGGGAATGTCAAAGGTGGTATTGATATTTCCGGCGATGGCTCTCGAATCATTGCTTCAATTGGTGGTAGTGCTATTTTATTTGATAAACAAAGTAATAAACCTATCTGGGTTTATAAGGGAGGCGGTAATCAAGCTTACAACGTGGCTATCTCTCGGGATGGTAAATATATGGCCATGGGAACAGCTGGGGGTGTAACAAGCACGGCTCAAGGTTATCAATCATCCCAGACCACCAATCTTTTAATATTATGGAGCGAAAAAAGTGAAGTGCCATTATGGCAATATCATGCTGAGGGCAATTTCCATGATGTTTCCCTTTCGGATGATGGCAGTTTTATTGCCGGAGCAACCGGTTGCCCAGATAGGCGGGCTTATATTTTTTCTAAAGATTCCAATGAACCAATCATGCAAACAGAAATGCTTACTAAAGATTCACCAGTTCACCGGGCGAAAATTTCTGCCGATGGACAATACGCTGCTGTGGGGTCTGAATCTAATGATGGGGCGGTATTTTTCTTTTCAAAAGATTCAAATAGTCCAGTGTGGAAGTTTCCAGCCCCACAAAGAAGTTCTTTTAGGGCTCTCAATATTACTCCCGATGGAAAATATATAGGAGGTTCTACTTTTAAGGGGGATGTCTATATTTTTGATAAATCATCCAACACGCCTGTTTCACATTGGCGAGTGGATGCAGCTCTTGGGGGAATAGATATTGCCGATGATGGGAGTTTTGTAGCTGTGGGAGGAACTGATAACAAACTTCATGTCTTTAAGAAAGGTTCGACTGAGTTTTTTAATGTTGATTTTAACGAGTATGTAGAAGAGATTGACATCTCGGGAAATAGCAAATATATAGCTGTAGGAACTGCTGGTTCGGTTTACTTTTTTGAAGCGTTGGATATGGATTCGCAATCGATTGCCTGTAAAGAGATTAAAGAACCTTTACCTGAAGAGCGAGTGGATAGGAGTAAAGGAGACAATATTGATACAAGCATAAATAGTATTGATATAAATAAAAGGCCATGGCCCGGCATGCTGTTTGGATTTGGATTTTTAGGCTCACTGATAGCTCTAGGTGGGTATATCGCCTTTGTTAGGTTCAATTTGATTTCAAAGTTCAAAATTAACAAAGAAAAAAAGTTGCCTGAAATTGAAATAGCAAAAAATATTCCAAAGCCATTAAAACCAAACAAAAAAATAGTCATCGCGATTAGTGCAATCAGTGGGATTTTCTTGATATTAACTGTTGTTTCTGTAGTGATGAATGTAAAAAACAGACAAGCGATGGAAACTGCAAAAGAAGCAGCTGGGACAGAAAGCAATGAAACTCAACAATCAGGTTGTGGCAATGGAATGTGTGAGCCGAATGTTGGTGAAACAGAAGCCAATTGTTCACAGGATTGTACGGGCGAAGACTAAATGGAATCAATGGGTCATTCTGTCTAAATTGCTATCCAGGGGAAATTATGGACAATTAAGGTTCGAACATTTTCCATTACCCTGAGCGCGTTGAACCGCAACACACCCGCAAGTATTTTCCCTTCTTGTACTGGCAGCTGTTTAGGACAATGGGAACAATAACTAGTGTATAACGCTGATTTTGATGATTAAAAATATAGCGAAGTTTAATTAGGCTCGATCGTATCTTCTATTTCTCCTGTAATAATGTTGATAATGGAAATTCCATTTTTTTCTTTCCACCCTTGCCCGCTCAAATCAACGCTTACAAATTCGCCACTTATTTTAGAATCATCTTCTGACCAAATTGGTATTTTATAAAATCTTATTGCATCTGTTTCGCTCTTAGCTTGTAAAGATTCAGTAATATTATCTGTCTTTTCAGAGAGAGTGTCATACACATAAATATCTACAGAAGAAACATCTGTAGTATGGTTGTTAAAAGCAATTTTCTGGCTATCATGGGACCACACACAGTTTTTACCAAATCCCACCTTGACTACATTACTTCCATCAATATTCGCACTATAAAAATCCCAAACAGGGGCTGAGGAATAACCAAGAAAACACATTTTAGTTTCGTCAGGCGAAGTTACAACCTGATCAAAACCACTAATATTTTCAGACTGAAAGTCATCTTTGTTTACCAGTATTTTAACCTCATTAGTGGCAGTGAGTTGGCAGACATTACCGTCGATTATTTTGATTTCTTGTAAGGATTTTTCTGGAGTTGGGACTGCCTTGGTTCCAATGGGAGATGGTTCTAGCTGGATTACTTGCTGATTTTTCTTTAGTTGATAGTTTCGATAAGCAAAGAAACCAATGATTCCGAGAAGAAACAAAGTTAATATTACTAAAGCTAGAATAAGCCAGGGCTTTTGTTTGGGGATTCCAGGAGTTTGAGTGATAGGTTGAGAGACCGCCAGTGGTTCAGACTGAACTCCAGGTGTTGTAATATTGTTACTTTGCATTACTTCTTCTTCCATATTTAATGATAATATATCACGGAATTTTTAGCATCGAGCGAGTTAGAAAAAGTTTTTTGTTTGTTCGACTTCCTCTTTCGTGGGAAATAAATACTAAAAAAGATCTTTAAATAGGTGTTTTTATACTAGTTTACAACTATTCTCAATAAATTCTTAACTTCTCGTACTATAATGCACCGTGAATTAATTAAGGAGAATAATATGAGTGGCCAAAAAAAAATTAAAAAGAAAAAACTGGTAGCCGAATGGTTGTTAACTGCGGTAGTTATTGCCGGTGTGTTTATCGGTTTTAATTACATTAAAGCCCAAAAACTACGCGGTCAAAAAATGGAAGCCATGGAAGAACAGCGACAGATACTCATTGATAATTGGCAAGAACAAGGATTGTCCGATGAAGAAATAAAAGCAAAGCTAGAGTCAATGCGTCCCAATGGTTTGCCGGAAGATCGGGAAAGAGGTATTGGAATTATGAAGGTAATGACTGGTGGTCTAAAAGGAGCTAAAAGATCATTATGAAATTAGATTTAAAAAATATCAAAACTAAGCCTATCTCAATTTGGAATTGGTTTAAAAGGCTTAATAATTGGAAAAAGGTTGTGTTGATCGGAGGAGTTGTTCTGGCTGTTTTTCTCTTACGTCCTCAAACCGATAGTGAGGCAATTAGTTATCAAACTCAGGCTGTTGTTATTGGCCCAGTCAGTCAAGTTATCTCAGAAACAGGAGAGATCATGAGTACGGGAAAAACTAATGTGAGTTCCACTATCACTGGGATTGCGAGTGAGATTTACGTAGATAATGGCGATGTAATTGTTAAAGATCAAGCTTTATTTAAAGTTTCTAGTAGTGCTACTGCAGAAGAGAGAGCCAAGGCTTACGCAGCTTATTTAACTGCTAAAAACGCTCTTGATGCCGCCGGGCGCAATAAACAGATTTATGAATCTGATATGTGGCAAGCTCATGAAGTTTTTGAGGCTGATTCTTTAGATACAGAGCTTTCAGTTGATGACCCAATTTTTATTCAAACTGATCGTGATTGGCAAGCGGCAGAACAAAAATATCTTGATCAAGATAAGGTGACCGCTCAAGCTCAGGCTTCAGTTAACAATGCTTGGCTTGCTTATCAAGCTACTATTGATGGAGTGGTTAAAACCCCTATTGGTGGCAGGGTAGCTAACCTCGGTGTTTCTGTGGGACAGCAGGTGAATGCCAGCGAGGTAGTGTTGATGATTAACTCAGAGGCAGAAACTTGGATCAAACTAGCTGTCAGCGAGGCTGATGTGATTGCCATTGAGCCGGAACAAACTGCAGAGGTGGTAGTCGATGCGCTTCGTAATAGTTCTTTCCAAGCAGTGGTAAAGCGAGTGGACGAATTTGGGACTGACAACTCTGGCATTGTTACCTACAATGTTTATTTGGTTCTTCAAGAGTCTGCAGACCAGATTAGGCCGACTATGACTGTTCAAGTAGACATTAATACTCAGAGTAAAGATGAAGCTTTGATTGTGCCAAATTCAGCCATTAAACCTTATCAGGGTGGTAAAGCAGTCCAGATTATTAGTCAAAAAACTAATCAGGCAATTTATTTGCCGGTTGAGATTGGAATTGAAGGTGAAGGTTACACCGAGATTGTCAGTGGATTAGAAGAAGGTCAGGCAGTCATTACTAGTTTGGGTACTACTAGCACTGATTCAGAGAAAAGTAGCGGTGGCGGTATCTTCCCGGTTCCCGCTGGTGGAGGTCGTAAATAACCATGTCTCAAGCTCTAATTAAGTTTCAGGATGTTACTAAAACTTATATCACTGGTCCAGTTAAGTATCAGGCCTTGAAGGGAATTAATTTTTCTATTCGCGCTGGAGAGTTTGTCAGTATCATGGGTCCCTCAGGATCAGGTAAATCTACAATTATGAATATTATGGGAGCTCTGGACACCTCAACCACTGGCGAGTATTTATTAAAGAATAAAAATATTAGTAATTACGATGGCGATGAGCTGGCTGAGATTAGAAATAAAGAGATCGGTTTTGTGTTTCAATCTTTTAATCTTTTGCCTCGAACCACAGTCGTAGAAAATGTGAAACGACCCTTGATGTACGATGGAGTTGATAAAAATCAGCGTTATGAACGGGCTTTAGAAAAATTGCGTTTAGTCGGTTTGGTAGATAAAGCTAATAATTTATCCAATCATCTTTCCGGAGGGCAGATTCAGCGGGTTGCTATTGCTCGAGCTTTAGTCATGAACCCAAGTCTTATTTTGGCTGATGAACCAACTGGTAATTTGGATAGTAAGACCGCTCGTGAAATTATGAAAACATTAGTCAAGCTGAATGAGGAAGGTGTGACCATAATTGTGATTACTCATGAGCAAAATATTGCTGATTTTAGTGATAGAATTATTAAACTTAAAGATGGTCTGGTGGCCAGTGATAAGAAGACTAGAAAAAGATAACTATGGAAATTGAAGAATTGTTTTTATTGGCTTTTCAAGCACTCTGGCGCAACATCGCTCGAACTTTATTGACTATGTTGGGCATTATCATCGGCATTGCTTCAGTGATTACCATTATGTCTTTGGGGGCTGGTTCAACCGAGTCGATAGTAGGAGAAATTTCTTCTTTTGGAGCTAACGTGTTGACGGTTTCTCCTGGTCAATCAAAACGTAGTCCTGGGGGTTCTAGTAGTATAGTGACTACTTTGAGTAGTGAAGATGCCGAGGCGATTGAAAAACTAGCTAATGTAGAGATGGTTAGCCCGGTAGTGAATAAAGGTAAAACTATTACCGCTAATAGTGAATCTACTAGTGTTCAAGTTTCTGGGGTAGCAGCTAACTATACTCTCATTAAATCACTTGAGTTTGTGAATGGTGGATTTTTCGACGAAGGTGATGTTTTAAGTGCTGCTAAAGATGTGGTTCTGGGTGATGAGGCAATTGAAGAACTATTTGGTTCAGATGCTGCGGAGTTTGTCATTGGGGAAACAGTTCGGATTGATGGTCGAGTTTTCCAAATTGTAGGAATTATAGTAGATAGTAATGAAGCCTATGTCCCACTGACTACTGCTCAAACTGTTTTGCTTGGGCAATCTTATTTAGATAAGATTAGTGTTTATGTAACTGATGGTGAGTTAATAGATGTCGTGACTTTAGATATTGAAGAACTACTGTTAGATGAGCATGATATCGATGATCCACAAGCAGCTGATTTCAATGTTCAGGGCTCACAAACTTTTGTGGAAACTATCAGTAGTGTCACTGGCACGCTGACAACTCTTTTGTCAGGAATTGCGGCTATTTCTTTGGTAGTCGGTGGAATTGGTATTATGAACATCATGTTAGTGACGGTGACTGAAAGGACTAAAGAGATTGGCTTGCTTAAAGCCGTTGGAGCTAAAGATAGAAATATTTTGAATCAGTTTCTGATTGAAGCAGTGGTGCTAACTGTGAGTGGGGGCATCATTGGAATTTTACTAGGTGTCAGCATAGCCTTTATTGCTTCTCAGATGATGAACATTCCTTTTATGGTTACAACCTCTTCAATCTTATTGTCATTTGGAGTTTCTGCAGGAGTGGGGATAGTCTTTGGATATTATCCGGCACAGCAAGCAGCTAAGCTTAATCCAATTGACGCGCTGAGATATGAATGAGATGAACGGGGAGTCAGTAGCCAAATTTTAGAATTTTTTTAATTTAAATTATTTATATTTTGCGTATAATCGTTCAAATTGATAAAAAGCTAGTTTTAGTAATTTTATAACTAGAAGATATTTTTTTTAGATTTATACATTAACTCACGTTTGAGCCTGGTTAAGTTAATGGAAGGGAGTGTGTTGGAATTTGATATACTCAAATTTTCTACTTCTATCTCCAGCTCTCGCATAAATCTAAACTTTCAAAATTTTTCTTTTGAGAAATCAAAAGCAATGAGTTAAGCTTGTTTCGATTTAATCAACAATGAATCTTTAAATAATATTTGATATCATTAGCCTATGATTAGATTTTGTAAAAGATTTTTTTTTATCGTCTTAGGAATAATATTTTTTTTGAATTTTTCTCATAATGCTTTAGCTTTGAGCAGACCTTATTCTATTCCATGTTATTTTGAAGGAGAAATATTAGATTATGAAGTCATTAAGCCGGATTTCGAGTATAAACTTACAGTTTACTTTACGACATTATCTAATGAAAGCATGTGCAATAAATTTCAAGAAAAGACAGTTGATGGAAGTTGGTATCCTCCAACGGCAAAATTACCCTCTGGTAAATTGTACAAACCAGACCAACCAGTTGTTGCAGTCGAGCAAGTACTTGTGAAAGGTGTGAAAATAAAGGGTTACGTAGATAGCTACGATTCAATAATTGAAAAAGTCGAGGTGATTGAAGCTGGAATTGTTGATAATGAAGAAATAAATCAAGCTAGACAACAGGACAATGTATTGAATAAAGGGCAAATTATAAACATTCTGGTGGGGATAGCTTTAATATTGATTGTCGGAATAATATATTTGATGTGGAAAAAATTTAGACAATAGACTTGTTTTGCTGCATTTAGAAATTTTAATTTACCTCAGTCTTTTTTTGTAGCATCATGGTGGCAGTCATCAGTCGGGCCTATTATCAGACCTTTGTCGTCAGTAACCTCCCAGTTTGGATTTATATTTTTGATAAATTCTTCTTCGGATTCCTTTTGAACAAAGCCGCCGAATCTATTACTATCCCACCATTCTGCGGTGCCAGTGTGTTTAATCCAAGAACAACCATCAGATATTGTCCAATAGGGTTTTTTGAGAGCCAACCCTTCAAATTTATTTGATTTCTCAGCCATTTTGTCTAATATTTCTTGAGATTCTTTGTCAAAGTAGTCATAGGGAGGGCGTGTTCTATGTAAGCCGTCTTTTCTGATCGTAACTTGTATTTCCCACCAAGTTTCTTCACCATGATGAGGGTTGTGTGTTTTTTGCATTTTTCCAATAACTTCTCCAAGCTCGACTCTGTCTCCTGGCCTTAAGTTTTTATTTGGAAGAATGTGTAAATAAGTTATGACATAATTTTCACCATATTTGATCGAAACTAAGCCTACAGAATTTTCAAATGCTTCGTTTCTCGTGACGACTCCAGGTGCTGCAGCTAAATAATCACTGGCTTCTGTTTGCAAATAAAATTGCATTTCATTAGCTGGTTCGTAAGCAATGCCATCTTTATGTTTGATCGCATTTTCCCAGATACCGTATGGGGTGTAGCGAATAACATCTTCAACAGGATTTATATCTTCTGGCAAAATTAGTTTGAGAATAGGGGCATTTGTAGTTTCAGGATATATTTGATTAATTTTGTCGCCCTCTTTTGCCTTTATTAATACATAACTTATAAAAGCAACTAAGATTAATATACCTACAATTTTTAGTATTTTTTTCACTATTATTGATTATATAGAATTGCCACCTCTTTTTCTGGGATTTCAGGGATTATAGTGTTAAAATAACTTATGGACAAAAAAACCTCTTTGTTAGTTTTAGTAACATTTTTATTGGGAATTTCTGTAGTTCTTGTATGGCCGCAGCTAAAAAATAGATTTAGTGGTGTGATTGCGGAACCCGCAGATGTGTCACCTGCTCAAGTCTCGCCAACTCAAATATCCCCCACAACTTCAGTCACTTTAAGTCCAGTCCCCCTGTCTCCAACTTCAGCGCCTACTCCCACTTCTTCGCAGAATATTTTTTCTACTTGGACAACTTATACCAACAACACCTTAAAATACCGTTTTTTATATGATCCGGTTTGGAATTTGACTACTCAAGCCAATACCACTAGTGTGCAGGGCGATGTCAGTAATAAGGGTTGGCCCAGTATCAATGTCATTCAGCTAGTGATTGTAGCTACCGATATTCTAGATTTAAAAACTCAAGTTGAAAATATGTTTAATGAAACAACCACCCAAGTTACTATTGGATCGAGTATTCCTGCCGTTCTTTTGGAAAGAACAGCCAGTCCTCAGGCTTATGCTGGTAAAAATTACTATTTCCTGCATCAAGGTAATACTCTCACCATAAGTTTAAATGACACCGGCCATTTAGAAGCAGATCAACTTTATCAGCACTTTTTGGAAAACTTCGAAATATATTGACCTCATTCTTCAACTTGAATGCTAAAACTATCCACCAGCAATTGATAATCGTTTTTGTTTTGTGCTTTCATGTCTAAATCAGGATAGAGACAATAGAGGCTGTAACCAATATCTGGCTCAATGACATAGGTTGATTGCCGATAAAGACCATTTTCATCTTGACTTAAAGTTTTATAAGCTCTGCGATTGGCCATCGTGGTTTCAACGCCATCAAGCAAATATTCACCATTATCATAAATCCAGCTGATAAATTCATCGAGAGTTTGAGGCTGGCCTTGTTCATTTTGCAAAGCATTAACAAAGGCGTATGCGCGGCAAGTGATTTTACCATCCGGAGAAATTATTTCTCTGTCGTTATTATTTTCTAGGGTTGCTCCTAGAGACCAATCAGCTGGGTAATCAATAGAAAAGTTATAGCTGTCATTAGTATAAGTTTGTAGAGTTTTAGCTGGATTTTTTTTGAAAAGGAAGAGAAAGATGATTAAAGCCGCTATCAAAAAATATTTTATATATTTCAAGTTATTTGTCTCCTGATCCAAATTATTAAATATTTATTGCTAGATTAGTATAGCAAACTATTAAAAATGCTTTAATAACTGTTTTTTGTAGTTGCTAGACGCGGTAATTTAATTTGATATAATTTGATTCACATTGATGATAGATAAGCATAGCTTGAATATTTCAATGATTCGTTTTTTACCCATTAGTTCAGTTTTCACAACAGGCTGGAATAATTTATAGAAGATTTGGCCTTTGAGCTCAATTTTTTAGTAGTATTTGACTTCAGACGGAATTTAAAAATTAGATTGCCATTTTCTAATTTTATTAGTATGTTTTTTTCTTTAAAAGCAACCCAATATTAAAATGTTGAAAATATTGATTAAAGAGGAAAAATGCTATGGTGAGATATGATTCGACAATTATCATCTGAAGGAATATAATACTGAGATGAAAGGAGACATAAGTAAGTTTAATTATCAAATTTACTAAAAAATACTATGAACGGAACAATCAAAACAAAAACAGATAGAGGCTTTGGATTCATTGCTCGTGAAGGCAATCCTAAAGATCTTTTTTTTCATTCCTCAGATTTGACTGGCGGTCTTGATTTTGAAACACTTCAAGTAGGCGCAGCGGTTGAATTCGATGTGGTCGATGGCGACAGAGGCCCAAGTGCAAAAAATGTAAAACTTGCTGAATAACCTTTAGCTAACAATACGAGATACCCTGCTTTATGCAGGGTATTTTTGTGCTTTTTAGATTCGATATACTCAAGCTAAAGCATTAATTTTTTTTATAATCAAAAATGATTTCCCCGTAGCCAGCTGCGGGTAAATTTGTTTAGAGATATTATGTTTGATTATGATTAGGTGCAGAGAAGAGATGGAATTGCGCCTAATTACTCAACTCATAATTCTTTTTGACAAGCCACGTAACCTTGCTCAATCAACTTCCACTCACCGCCGGCTCCGGACATCTTAGCCACCCCGCCAAAAGTTTTATAGACACCTCCTTTATAGCACAACCTTTTTTTAATGATATCTGATATAAAAATATAATTAAAAGTATTATATGTGAGGTGATTTTATGCCTTAGCTTCCTAATTTTTGGTTATAATACCATTGATGGCTGAGCGCTTACACAATATATACCCCACCAAAGAACAGCTTCTTCAAGAAGTTAGAGCCACGCTTGAGCTGCTAATACCCGAGGCAATGAAAGGAACAGGTTTTTTAACATTGTCTAAGTGCTATTATTTGTGGAACAGGAGCGATGATCAAGTGAATACGAACACAATAAAACAAACAATCGATCTATGTCACAAAGTGCTATCCATGAAAGAAGAGTCTGGATTAGATGAGTCGACGATATATCATACTCAGCAACTATTAAAAAAATTGAATGCCCTGAATTCCTTGTATAACGGCCAATTAACTTTTTCTGCTGTTAACTTTTTAACCGGAGCTTCATCGTCAATTGATTAATTTTTTTAACAAAAATATTAAAGCAGATTAAGCGATTAATGTATATTGAAAGTTATGAAGAAAATATTTATTGAGGCTCCCGGTAAATTAATTCTTTCCGGTGAACACTCAGCAGTCTATGGGCATCCGGCTATAGTTATTGCCGTCGACCGCACTCTTTCCTTGTCTGTTGAATGCCAAGATGAATCTAATCACAGTTTTTTTGCAGATTTACTTGATAAGTTTGGGCAGCTTGGGACTGATGCCGTTATTGAAGCAATTAGAAAATGTCCTGACGAGTTAGATAACTTAAAAATAGAC
>Ga0075120_10001932_pt1 | contig 15492 bp, 8 predicted proteins | sample AntAceMetag02UKL_FD_69792 | JGI IMG/M metagenome (GOLD analysis project Ga0075120, IMG submission 69792) | Saline lake microbial communities from Ace Lake, Antarctica - Antarctic Ace Lake Metagenome 02UKL | ecosystem: Environmental > Aquatic > Non-marine Saline and Alkaline > Saline | place... | reverse complement strand
AGGGTGTTCTGTCTGAAGTATCAAGGGAAAGTAAACAGGAGCCGTATACGTGAACCGTACGTACGGTTCTGTGAGAGGGATGAGGCGAAGTAGATCACTCCGCCTCACCCTACTCGATTTCAAGGTAAAAATGATATTAGATTTCCAGATACGGCTTTCTACAGGTTCTTGATAGTTTTGATTCATGTTTATTGCAAAAATCTGGTTATTCCAGGTGTTAATTATTAAGTAAATTTATCAGAAATTTAAAGTCGATCAGCCAAAAAGAAAAACAACAAACCGCAGAGAACACAAAGTATGCACTAAGATCACAAAGACAATCTCCGTGTTCTTTGCGAACTCTTTGAGTACTTTGTGGTTTTTCTTCTTAGTGCTACTGAACCAGAGATCGTTCAAGTATGTGTTTTATTTTACCGTGGCAAAACTTTCAAGAAATAAAATAAGTTAAATTGAGTCGCTTCGTTTTTCGAGAAGAATACACTGTGAAAGTATATTAAATAAACAATGCAGAAATTAAACGGGAAAAACAATCCCTGGTTTGAACGCCGCCCCCTGGTAGCGCTCGCACCGATGGAAGCGATTACAGACAACGCTTACAGGACATTGGTCCGCCGAATATCCTCGAATGTCATTCTCTATACTGAGTTCGTTCCCTGCAAAGGTCTTTTACGCGCTGGTGACCGGGTCTGGAAAATTGCTGAATTTGATGACTCACAACGTCCGATTATTGTACAGGTTTACGATAACGATCTTGAAGCTATTAGAGATGCAACAAGCCAGGTTGCCAAAAAACTTCGACCCGAGGGCATTGATTTGAATATGGGCTGCCCGGTACGCAAAGTTGTTGCCAGGGGAGCGGGTTGCGGTATGATGGCAGATCCTGATAACGCCGCTGATGCAATAAAAATAATGGTGGACTCTTCAGATGGTATCCCGGTATCTGCAAAAATGCGCCTTGGGATCACTAATAAAAACGAAGTGATAGAAGTCGCCCAGAAAGTTGTTGAAGCCGGTGCAGTGCAAGTCTCTATTCATGGAAGATTAAAAGCAGAACGTCCGCGAATTCGTGCAGACTGGGATGCAATCTCTGCGGCGGGGAGCGCAATTACTGCCACTGTAATGGGGAATGGCGACATCTGGAGTGTTGAGGATGCGAATGAGATGGCAGCAATGGAAGGAATAGACGGAGTTATGATAGGACGGGGCGCTATCGGAAATCCCTGGCTTCTACACAGAACATGCCAGGCATTAGCCGGTGAAACAGTTGATCCGCCTCCTGATAAAAAAGAAAGAATCCGGATTGCCCTTGAACATCTTGAACTGAATGTCATAGATAAAGGTGAGCGCAGGGGCGTACTGGAGATGCGAAAAGTTATCCGTAATTATATCAAAGGTTATCACGATTCAAGACGGACCTGGATGAAGATTATTACCGTTGTGACCCACTCGGAAACGGCAAATATCCTCGAAGATTTCGCTGAAAATGGCGATGATATGCCGTTGCATGAATAGGTGTCATTCTCTGGCTTGACCCGGGAATCCACTATCATCAAATAATTGGAGCAATGGATTACCCGGTCAAGTCGGGTAATGACACACTGATTCGAGTGAGATGCTCCACTTGACCTAATCGCTTATCTTTTCATCTTTCAACATTCTAATCAATCTTTCCGCAATATCATCACGGACTTCCCTGAATTTTGGTAATGCGATTTCATCAATCTCATCGGTAAACGGTGCCGGATCTTCAAATCCAAGATGTATCTGTTTGACTTTCGATGGGAAAACCGGGCAGGTCTCCCTGGCATGATCGCAGACTGTGATGACCAGGTCCAGGTCATCGCGAATCAAAAATTCATCAACCGACTTTGATCTGCTCGAAGATATGTCAATCCCAATTTCGCTCATGACTTCAATTGCTCGAGGATTTACTTTTGAGGGTTCAACTCCCGCTGAACAGGCGATCCACTTGTCGCCAAGTCGATGATTTATCAACGCTTCAGCTATAATGCTGCGGCATGAGTTACCGGTGCATAGTATTAATACTCTTTTCTTCATAATATTCCGGAGTAAAAAGATTGATCTTGAGTCTTCTCAGTTGACAATATGTTAAAAAATCAAAGTGAGTCCTAACGAATTAATATAACTAATATCGGGAGTTAACTTATTTATTGCTAAATCAAGTTGAAGGATTTTGAGTTTTATACCGATACCATAATTCGTCTGCATGTGTTCAAAGTCAAGAAAGGTGTACCCGGTTCTAAGGAACAGGTGATCAAAAAAAGACAGTTCCAATCCACTGTTTCGTACTAATGTTTCTGAGAGTGGAGTTTTTAGAAACCTGTCATGCAATTGTTTAAAAACCGGATCAGCCTGATAGTGACGGTAAATCATATCCTTGCTTATATCTGAAAGAACAATGAATCTAATACAATTGTTATCTAAAACGTTCAGAGCAGCACCCAGTCTTAACCTGACAGGTGGTGGATTTTGTAGCTCAAGAGGATAGTAATAAAGTAAATCTTCTGGTATTTGTTTTCCATAGTAATATGATTGTTGACTATCAAAATATGAGCTATAAGTACCGACATTGGAAAGTACTACTCCAAAATCCAATTTGCCGAGCACGACAGAGAAATTTTTAAAAGGTTCTTTTGAAAGAAACCCAAAATCAACGTTCATGCTGTTTTTTACATGATTCTCGCTATAAGATCTGAAACTGAGGTTGCTGTGAATCAAACGCAGGTTAATTCCAAATGAATTGTTGGGAGATAATTTATCAGCATACGAAAAAGAATATTCATAAACGTCACCAAAAAAATCGTGATATGGGCCGATAAATTCACAACGATTGTTAACTCGACCAATAACTGTTCGATAAATACTAACTCCAAATACACCAAGATCGCCGGTAGGTACTGACAATCCTGAATAGAAGTAGGCAGCATTATAATCATAGCGCTCATATTCAGGTAAATAAATTGAGGATTGGAATGTCCAGGCAGGTCTATTGATAAAAGCAGACCCAGCAGGATTCCACCATGTGCCTTCGTTTCCTTCAGCCTTCGCGGAAAATGCTCCCCCAAGCGAATTGGCGCGAACGCCAGGACCAGCCACACCAATCGGAATAATCCAATCTTTACTTATCGTGGCGGAACATAGACATGGAATTATCGAGAAACAGGCAATTAAGAGGTAATGTTTGAAAGAGATAAACATATTTTCACCAATGTTTAATAATGAGAATCTTTAACAATTGATGAATATTGTTGATCCCTTCTTTAAAAATGGAAAGAATAAATTATCTGCCAATAATGTTTTAATGATATGCATTTTATTTATTAAAGTTCCATAGATTTTATTTGTTATGCCACAATTGTTGTAAAATAGGGTTTAACCTATTTTTTTTCTACTGATTATTCCAAACCAAGCCCAAATTCAACGTGTAGTAATTTCTGCATAACCAGGTAACAATTTACCGAAGCCATGTGTGAAAGATCCGTAAAATCTTCATTCCGTCCCTCAAACAATTCCGGAACAGAGTAATCCCTATAAAGCAGGTTTGGATAGTCTTTGCCGGATAAATACTCTGCCAGTTTTTGATGCATCCGTCCATATTCTGAGTTTTTGTCAAGATGAAGATACATCTCGGGATGAACCGGGGTTAAATATAATGCAACATCTATTTCATTCTCATAGCATAAATCCAGAAAATCATCAAGATATTTTAATCTTGTTGAATCCAGATCAGTAAAGTTGGACATCATTTTCAGATATTCCGACTTATTGTGATCCATTTTTTCCACTGCCACATTTTGAGGCTGAAGGGGAGTATCAAAAATGTTGCCGTTTTCTGCAATAAAACCTTTCTCTTTTGCTTTCGATTTTCCCTGGATATAGAACAATACTGACCAGATTGTGTTTCGGACATTGATCTGAACGATCTTCCCGGTAAAGTCTGAGATTGGACGCCTTTGCCATTCGTAAAGATAATCCGACAATACCGGGACACTGTAAAGACGCCAGTCAACATCGCGATTATTATGGAACATCTCCGGATCAATACCCAGGATCACTTTTTTGAGCTTCGTCCTGTTTTTATCAAGTACAAGTTTCAGGATACAATACTGGTCTTCCATCCTGGTATTGAACATTGCAAAATTGTAGGTTTTATAGCCTAAAGAATCAGTTATTTGACTATCCATTCGCATAGTCCGGCTGCTGCCCAGGATCAACATATCATAATCAAGATTGGATTCAAGGTAATTCATTGTTTTGACCGGACGCGCCGCGAAACCAATAACGGGAAGCAATTGAACACGTGGGATCAATCCCATGGGATCAATCAATATTACCAGCACCAAAAACAAGAGTATTGGTATTACAAAAATGCTGATTCTTTTGTATAACTGCCACATACATAAACCTTTAAAACTGGAAATAGATAAACTCTTTTTCAGCCGTATATGCAAATATTGTTATGATAAAGATAATGGCATAGTAAATACTCCAACGTACCCAAACCGGCAGGCTTTCAATCTGCAAAGCGTGTTGTTTAGTTCTTTGGAACCATTCAGCCAACAAAAGAGCATAACAATATAGAATTGCTGGTATATATCTGAAATAACTACCGCCATCGAACGGATGTGTGACAATTTTGCCAATAATTTCAAATGCCACTGTGATACTCTCTGCCCGGAAAAAAATCCATGCAAACAATGCCATCAGAAAAGTCAAACTCATAGCGCCAGCTTCAGCCAGGGATGGAAAAAGACGACCTTCAGCAACAGTATCCGTGTTCTTCTTTTGCTTATCAGCCAGCATGAGCGGGATATAATAAGCACCATTTATAAAACCCCATGCCAGGAAATTCCAATTAGCGCCATGCCAGAAACCGCTTACGGTGAAAGTAACAATGATATTCCAGATACGTCGCGGCTTTTCTACCCTGCTCCCACCAAGTGGAATATAAACGTAATCCCTGAACCAGGATGATAGTGAAATATGCCATCTACGCCAGAATTCACCTATATCCCTGGAGAAATACGGATAAGCGAAGTTTCGCATCAGCTTGAATCCGAACAGGCGAGCTACACCAATGGCAATATCCGAATATCCGGAAAAATCACAATATATCTGGATAGCGAAAAAGAATGTTGCGATGAACAGGGTGAATCCGTCATGGGCTGTGTGATTATTATAGATAGCATCGACATGCACAGCAATATTATCAGCAATTACAGTCTTCTTAAGGAATCCCCAGAGCATTTGACGCATGCCGTCCTTAACATTGTCCATTTCAAACCGCCGCCTGGCAAAGAACTGCGGCAACAGGTTTTTAGCACGTTCAATTGGACCCGCGACCAGTTGGGGAAAGAAACTAACGAATGCGAAGAAACTTATGGCATCACGAGTGGGTTCCAGTTTCCTGCGGTAAATATCAATCGAATAGCTGAGAGTCTGAAAAGTATAAAAACTGATACCAACCGGTAGAATAACCCTGAGTGAGGAAATATTTGGTTTGAACCCAAACCATGAGATCATTTCTGCAAATGATTCTACAAAAAAGCCGTAATATTTGAAAAATCCTAATAGTCCAAGATTAACTGTCAGACTGATCAGGAGTAATATTTTTCTCTGTTTCGGACGCTCTTCTCTGCCTAACCGTAATCCTGTAAAATAATCGACCAGGGAGCTGATAAAGATCAGGGAAAGAAAACGATAATCCCACCATCCGTAAAAAATATAACTTATTAGTAGCAGGAATCCGTTTTGCCAGGCAATTTGCTTCCGCTGCAATCCCCAGTATAGAGTGAGCACGATTGGGAGGAATAACGCAAATACAAAGGAATTAAACAGCAATGACTTAGTCTCTCTCTTGTGATATCATAAAATGAACGTACAATGTAAGCAAGATTTGTTAAAGAGAATAGCATTTGATAAAAGTTCTCATTGTACAATTATCTTCAAGATCAACGACAGTTTACCCTAAAACATGTGAACTGATCCACTACAAGCTCGGTAAATGAAGTTTTTGAGATTGTATTCACCTCTGTTGATAAGTTCCTTAAAACTGTATAACTTGAATTAGTTCCGTTAGGCTGGAAATCAAATTTCCATCAACCATCGGGACGCTACAAATTCCGAGGAGCCGGATATGAAAAAAACACTGTCGCTGTACACAGCTGCGCTAATATTTGCTGTTGCCTTTCAACCAGTTACTTACGCATCGAAACCACTTACACCACAACTCCAGGAAGCAATGAAAATTGCTGAACCCGGAGAACAATTACCGGTAGTTATTTTCATGAGTGAACGACCGGATATTACTGAATTGCGTGAAATAGTTGAAGGTTTACCACGTAAAGATCGTGCAAGGCTGGTGTGGGATGAAGTTATCAGCCTGTCGGAACGGACTCAACATGACCTGGTTGAATACTTGGGAAAAGAAGTAGAAAAGGGTAATGCCGAACGAATCCGCAGACTGAGAACTGTAAATGGTATCGCTGTCAGGGCATCAAAAGAAATTATCAAAACAATTGCATTACGAAATGAAATTTCCAGGATCATTTATGATCCCCCGAGAGAAGCATTTTTTGATAACGAGGATAGACCCGGTGGATCAGAACTGGATGAATTAGCCTGGGGAGTTGAACAGATCAATGCTGAATGGGCATGGGAAGAAGGTTATACCGGGGAAGGAATTCTTGTTGGAGTTATAGATACCGGAGTGAATTACAATCATCCTGACCTTGAGGAACAGCTTTGGGATGGAGGTGATGATTATCCTAATTACGGTTATGATTTTGGTCTTGATGATGACGACCCTATGGATGAGTATGGTCATGGAACCCATGTTGCCGGTACAGTTTGCGGTGACGGTGAAAATGGCACCCAGACCGGGGTTGCGCCGGATGCAGTCCTGGTTTGTATGAAAGTTGGTTATGGAACATCTGAGGCAGATCAAGCTACAGTCTGGGATGCTCATGACTTTTCAATTGAACAGGAACTGGATGTTACAACCATGTCAATGGGCTGGATACCAGCCTGGAATCCTGATCGTTCCGCCTGGCGTGAAACCTACGATGTCCTTGAAACTGCCGGGATTGTTAACCTGGTGGCTGCGGGAAATGAACGTGGGACTCCTCCACCGACTTCATGCCGTACTCCGGGTAATGTTCCCTCGCCCTGGCGTCATCCGGACGAAGTAGAGGAGGGTGGCAGAGGTGGCGTTATAAGTGTTGGCGCTACTGACGACCAGGATAATTTTGCTACTTTTTCAAGTCGTGGACCCGTTGAATGGGAAGATGTCGATAATTACAATGACTGGCCTCTTGGCGGCGAGCATGTTGGGTTAATCCGTCCGGATATTGCAGCGCCGGGAGTGAATGTGTTATCCACCAGTATAGCGCTTGGTTATACTCAAATGAGCGGAACATCAATGGCTACACCGCATATGGCTGGTGTTGTATGCCTCATGCTCTCAAAAAATCCCGATTTGTTACCGGCACAGATCGATTCGATACTTCAATTTACCGCACTGGAACTTGGTGACGACGGCAAGGACAATGATTATGGTTCCGGCAGGGTGAAGGCAGACAGCGCGGTTGCTAATGCCTATGTTCCAACAGGTTATCTGTTTGGAGTTGTATCCGATGCGAATACCGGTGATCTCCTCGACAGTGTAGTCGTAAACATCGTTGATGCAAGAGGTATGGATACGACATCCCTTGATGGTGAATATTTCATGCCACTGGTTGAGGGTTATCATACTATCATGGTAAATCAGCATCCTTATAACTTATTTGAAATGGACAGTGTTCTGATAGTCGAATTTGATACACTTGAGTTAAATATTGAGCTTGCAGTGGGAATTTTTGACCTGTCTGAAGATAGTATTGGTATTGATGTGATTGAAGATTCTCTGCGTAGTTTTACAGAATCATTTACTGTTTACAATAATGGATCAGGCTTCATGGATGTTGAGTTCAAGCTTGAGCCTGTCCTGGAACTGGATAGTTTTCTTGACCCGGTATTTGATTTTAATATTTCCGATTCGACCGGTGATCTAAGGATGCACGGCGCGGCATTTCATGATAGAAAATTTTATATAAGCGGATCAAACAATACTGATAATCCGAATAAAATTTATGTGTTCGACGAGGAGGGTGAATATCTCGAATCTTTCGACCAGCCTGAAGTTGAACTCGAAGACATAGGCGCCGATCCCTTAGGAATGAGAGATCTCGCTTCTGATGGAGCATGGATCTGGGGCGGGATAGGTGATTCTCTGATCGCATTGGATCCTGAAGATGGCAGCGAAATGGTACGCTTTGTGGCGCCATATAATCCCTGTAATGCAATCGCCTATGATTCAGACAGGGATATCCTCTGGGTCAGTGCGGCTATGCAGGATATCAAGGGAATTAATCCCGGGACAGGTGCAGTGGTAGATAGTATCTTGTCGCCCAGGTGGATAATGGGTATGGGATACTGGCGAAATGATCCCTCTGGTCCGTCCCTGATCTTGTCGGTACGTGATCCTGAGGATAATGATGGTTTTTACCGGGCTTCTCCTGAAACTCATGAGATTCAGTTCCTGGGTGATCCAGGAATTATTGAGGGTAACTTGCTGAACTTTTCCTTTGCAGAGGGTTATGACACGCATTACCTGACCGGGATTGGGATTTTGAATCAGCTTGAAGGTGATCATCTTGCTGGATGGGAGTTCGCGACTTTTGTCGGATGGGCTGAACTTGATCCAATGGAATTGTCGATAATACCGTACGATTCACAATTGGTCACGGTATCATTTGATGGAAGAAATCTCTTTAACGGTACTTACCAGGGATTGCTAACTGCATACCACAATACACTGACTGCGGAAGATACGCTGACACTGACGATATCTGTCGATGTAGAAGAAGAGCCGGAAGATTTTATTTCAGACAGGAATTTGTTGCCTCAACGATACGAAATAGAAGCTGTGTATCCCAATCCATTTAATCAAACTGCGCTGATCAGGGTGGCATTACCCCAAACCGCAAAGTTAACTCTGAATGTTTACAACATCCTTGGTGAACAGGTCACCTCATTGACAAAAGGAACCCTTCCAGCCGGATATCATGAGATCTCCTTTAACGCAAGTGGCATGTCCAGCGGCATGTATTTCGTTCACGCTTCAGTGCCGGGAAAAATGAATGAACTGAGGAAGATTGTATTGATCAAATAAAGACACCTGCCCGATGAGCGTTGTATCCAGGATTCTCGAATCCGGAATCCGAATAGCACCATGAAGTAAACAGCGCATCAATATACACAAACAATTTGGGATATTTGGGATATTTGAGGCTATTTTCGGCATTTTCATGCATTTTGCTCCGAGAGACGCCTTAATCAGGGATATTCATTTTTTTCTTTTTGCAATAACCAAAATATTTGTTTATTATTAATTGTATCCAGTTAATAGATATCAATGCATCCCCGATGAAATTAGCAGCGAGCCAGGTAGCATAAGTCTCGCGTTTACTTATACTCTATTTTTAGTAACTACAAACATTAAAACATTTTCTAATAATTAAACAACAACATCTAAAATATAAGGCACGAGTCTCCGAACCGGGCAAAAACTGAACGGAATTCATAAAGCTGAACAATCAGCCGGACAATGTCATTCTCGAGCTTGAACCGGGAACAGGAATTACACTTACTAATTTTGGAGGTTAAATGATAGTCAAGTTCATATAATAAAGGCGTCAACGATGAACCACCATCGGAGACGCCTTAAGGGAACTTTCCCGGCATATTTAACCGGGGAGGGATCCCAAGTAAACTCAGATTAATAATAAGTTCCTTGTTTGTCAACAGTTTTTATTTTAATTCGAGGAGGGATTCCAAGTATTTCTCCTCACACTTAAGGAGAAAGATTAATGAAGAAGTATTTGATTTTCGTGATTTTGCTTTTTGCATTTTCACTATCGGGAAGTGTTTTCGCATCTAACCTGCTTGGAGTAGTGACATCCGATGCAAACGGTTTACATACAGATTATGGTGGTGAGGAATATGATGCACTTTTCCATCTTGTTTCGAGGTTTAGATATATTGCGGCACAAGAAACCGGACCTGGTGGTGATTATTCAGGATGGGGTTATTATGTAAGAGGGGAGTCCGGCGACATCACTGTTCAGAGAATTGACAGCAATAATAACAATAGCCGTAAAGCTTGGGCTAACCCAAGCCGAAATGATGATCCTGAACCGGGAGTTCCTTTTGAAATAGGCGGAATGGCAAGATACTATGATCATACTGCTGATGATGACTACTTTTTTGAAACTGATTATGACGAACTCGATGGGATAACTTTCATGATCGCACATTCAAGAAGATCAACAATTGAAAACGAATATCAATATATTGAAGGTCACCCATTTGTTTATGAATACGGAGATTCTGAATATGCTTTTGCGCATAACGGTCAACTTGGAGATGAAGAAGAAGATTGGTGGACACCTGTCAATTTATTGATTGGAGCTTACTGGGACGGAGAGGATTTATTTTCAGAAGAGAATTGTCAATTTCGTGGCACTGAAACGGGTGATGCTATAGATTCTCAACTGTTTTCGATGTTACTGATGAAAAATATAATTGATCTTAGAAACTGGAAATTGGCAGGTGACTGGGTTGCAGATGGTCTTTTTGATGCCGCTCTCGGTATGACGATGTGGTCTCTTGTTAGCGATGGAGAAGAAGATGGAACTGGTGCAATTCAAAACCTGGATTGGACAAGCCTTAATTTTCTCTTTTCGATTGATGGAAATACACTCTATGCGGTTAATGAATGTTATGATGATGAAGATGATGACCACAAATTAAGAGTAGTACATCATGAAGCTGATGGTTACGAAACCGATGCTTGGGCAGTTATTAGTTCTGATGGACCGCATGGATTAGGCAATTTAGGTTGGTCAAACCTGATCCCAGCAGAAATATTGGATCATAGATACGCAAAATTTTCGAGAGGTTTAGAGAATGGATATCGAGGATGGGATATGATTGATCATCTTTGGGGGCAGGACCAAGGTCTGCTTGAAGTTTATAATGCTGTTGGTTTAGATAGTGATGCATTGACTCCAGTTAATCCACGTGTTGGAGACGGACCAAGCGGAGAATTCGCAATAATCTGTGAGGATGACGGAGCAATTATCGGCAACACATTGAATGTAATGGGTATTTGGGAATACGCAAATTTCGGTATCACATCAGATACCGGTAAATATTATTCCGATCCTGACGTAGCGTTTGACCTTCGCGAAGGAGGAAGTCTCACCAATGATTTCTACGTATCTTATACCATGATGAGTAATTCGGATACAAAAGCAAGGGACGTCCAACTCGTAAAATATGAATATGATAGTGACTCATTAGATTGGTATAAATCCAGCACTGTGTTGACTCTCTCCGATGCAGCCGTGACTACCAAGGAAGTCGAAAATACCAGTCTTTCCCTCGATGATGATGGTAATATCGCGGTAGTCTGGCAGCAGAAGTTACCAGGCACTTATGATTGGGAGATTCGCTGCAAAATAGTCAGCACAAGTATGAGTGTTGTGGAGAATGAATTCTCCTGTGGTGAGAGTGGGACTATACAGACAAAACCTGACGTTGCTTGGATCGGTACTGAAGATGATACATCATCCTTTATAATTGCGTACAGGTCAGATGCCGGACAAGATGGAATCTACATGCGCAGGCTACGTCCGGATGGTAAGACGCTTCTGAGTTCGTCATATCCAATATGTACCGATTCCACAAATCGTCAACCCAGTAAACCTTCCCTGGCAAAATCGGGTGATTATTTTGTTTGTGCCTACCGGTATGATGCCACCACAGGAGCAAATCCCTATAAAGCCGAGAGCCGCCACTACACCTCGCCATTAGACTTTGCTTTCCCGGGCTCATGGCCAGCACCCGACGAAGCCGCGTCGTCAGGGACATACACATACATGGATGAACAAGTAGCAACGGCAGGGAGACCCGGCGATCTTTACGATCTTGCTTATGTAGCAGGAAGTGCAATCACTGAACGAAACGTCTTTGCGGCGGAAGGAACTGTTGGCAGTAAATCTTTGTCTGTGGAAAACTGGGGTATAGATACAACCGATAGTTACGCTACCCCAGCACTCGCGATTGCTCCTGATTTCCTGGTCGCAAGTCCCGACGAGAATGATGAGAACCGGCGCTTGATCGTATGGTATGCAGAAGCTGATACCGGGGATTTTGATTATGATATCAAGGGCAGGTTTGATCCACCCCATTTCCCCAACATATCATTGTCAAAAAGAGCTCCCGGCGTGCTGGATAGTGAGTCTGATCAACCACAAGATTACGTTTTAGTCAATGTTTACCCAAATCCATTCAATTCAGTCACAACAATAAAGTTCGACCTGGGAAAAGCTGGTCAGGCCGATGTTTCGATCTTCAATATTCAAGGCAGACAGGTGACAACGCTTCAGCATGGGTATCGCGCGAAAGGTAGTTATAAGATTAATTTCGACGCGTCTGAGTATGCCAGCGGACTATACTTCTTGAGGGTAGAAGCCGCTGGAGAAGTGAAAACGAAAAAGCTGTTGTTCCTGAAATAAGGGTACTATGAAAGCAATTTTTTCACATTTAAGCTTGAGGAGATTAATTCTCGGGTCATTGTATTCAATTTTATGTTCATGTTCAACTGTCCTGTTTGCGCAGGACAGCTTGAACATGAGATTAGTTGATACATTTCGCAACCTGTGGGGTCTCCACACTAAGGACGTAGTTTTAGTAGATAACTACGCTTATGTGATAAGTGGTTTGAGCGGATTAATTGTAGTTGATATCTCTGATCCTACCAACCCTGTGATAGATGCTGGTCATGTCTGGATTCCCACAAACTGTATTTTTATTACAAAAATAGACACCTTTCTTTATGTATTGGGGAGGTCTACTGATCCTCCAAACAACCAGTCGGGAATCTACATCTTTGACATTTCTGACAGAACTAACCCGGAATTAATAGAAAGATACCGCACGACCGGCTATGGCATGGCGAACAATGATTCTTTATTGTTTGTTGTTCATGGCGATAAAATAAACATTTTCAGTTTGGAAAATCCACAGCATCCGGACACAGTCAGCAGTACAGAATTTGAAGATTTTTATCCGGGTGACATTGTTTTAGAGGATACGGTTACATTTTTGCTTAGTAATGATGGTATTCTTCTTTCGCTTAGTTTTGATGATCCATCAAGTCCTGCAATTCTTGATACTCTCGAAGTACCGGAAGATGGTCGAAATATTGACATAATGGACAACCTAATTGTTATCAGCAGTGGCATTCAAGGTATGTCATTTGTGGACGCTTCCAACCCTGAAAATCTTCAACTCCTAAATACAGTAGATTATGAAACGAGTATCAGAGGTGCAAAATTTATTGATGATTATGTTTTTGCTATTTCGCGTCATTGGGATGTAACTACCTTCGAAACACCGGATACTATTTATATAATGGACGTTGATAATTTGGAGGATCCTGAAATAATCAATCGAATTCCTGTGACGAGATATCTTGATCGGTTGGGTTTTGAAATTGATGAAGAATATTTGTATCTATGTGATCAGGACGATTGCTTACGGATATTTGATATCGAAGATATAACAAACCCTGTGCAAATTGGAAGTACGGATAGACCTTATTGGATTGCGTCATCCACAATCGTAGATAATATAATCTATGGGATTGAGTATGACAAAATGTGGATGCTGGATATCAGTGATCCTTCCGAAGCGCGATTCCTTGGAAGTACATTCATAAGTCCATTTGATGCATACATGGTTGATTCGAGTGACGATTTTCTCTGGATCGTTTCCGGGGGTGATATTCGCCTCTATAAAGCGCGAATACTTGATCAGGCTCCCTGGTTTACAGTGGTAGATTCACTCGATATTCTCGAAGGTAGTCGCCGTCGTGACATCTTGGTAAATCGAGAAGATGATGTTTTGTATTATTGCAGGGACAACAATATGTTAGGTGTTCTGGATATCCCAACGAACACAGTTGTGGACACCATTGAAATAAATTGTAGTACTTTTACTAAACAAAATGATCTGTTGTTTGTCCGAGATCGTTTTGAAACATTATTTATTTTTAGTCTTGACGATCCCATGCACCCCGAGCTGATCGGATCTCTTTATATTGAAGGCTCCGGATATTGGACTAAACCAGTTATTTATCAGAATTCTTTATATTTCACAAGTTCGCTGGGATTCGTAAAAATCAATGTTGAAGATCCTGAAAATCCGGAGTTTGTCGGCTCCTACTTGCCAGACGATTTCGAAGTTCCTTTCAATATTGAGATGTACGGTCCCTATCTAGTGTTTTATGAAGGTTACACCAATACAATTGTGCTGTATGATCTGATAAGCGCTGATCCTGAGGAGTGGAGCCCGGTTGCCTGGCACAGAGCTACATGGAATTTCAAGCATCACATTGATGTCCATGAAGGTTACATCATCGATGATTTCACCATCTACCAGCCCTATAATCTGAACGATGTCGATGAATTATCTTCTGGCGAGTATGGAAACCCTGATATATCGATAAGCGTATATCCAAATCCTTTCAACGAGTCTGTTACGATTAACTATACACTTCCTCAGACCGCTAACGTTGTGTTATCAGTACACAACCTGTTAGGTCAGCAGGTCGCCAGAGTGTCAGACCGTCGGCTGTCTCAGGGCTCTCATCTGCTGAACTGGACACCCTCTGATCAGAATTTTATCGCTTCCGGGATTTACTTTATTCGGTTGACAACACCGGTAATGTCTAAGCATCAAAGGGTAATTCTTCTCCGTTAAATCCCACAAACCCGCAACGCAATTCCGCAATTCAGGGGACAGTATATCTATTTCTTTCAGGAATTGCATTTTAATTGACAATAGTTGAATTTGGTTGTGTGTCAGTCAAACCACTCCTTGATATCGGTAACAAAAAGGCAATGAAAATACACAATACGCAATATATACTAACAATTTGGGATGTTCGGGATTTTCAGTCATTTTGCTCCGAGAGATGCCTTAATAAGGGGTATTCAATTTTTTTCTTTTTGCATTAACCTTAATGATTGTTTACTTTCAGTTGCATCCAGTTAATAGATATCACTATTTATCCTGGTTCTTGATAATGAACGCTTGTTAACCAACGTGTTTTCAGGAAGTGCATTTTGATAGAAAAAAACCATAAATCCAGCGGAAATCCTTTTAGCTTTCACTTTGGAAGATATTTTCTTGTTATTCTGTTCTTCTTCTTTGTTAATTCAACAATTATCTCTAAACCTAATCATGAGATTGCCCGTTCGGATGAATCCGGCTGCTTCTGGTTTCGAGTGCGGAGCGAGGCAGATACAGATAACAGACATCTTTACTACACAAGCGATTATGGTGAGAGTTCAGATTTAATCT
>Ga0075120_10001930_pt1 | contig 15496 bp, 20 predicted proteins | sample AntAceMetag02UKL_FD_69792 | JGI IMG/M metagenome (GOLD analysis project Ga0075120, IMG submission 69792) | Saline lake microbial communities from Ace Lake, Antarctica - Antarctic Ace Lake Metagenome 02UKL | ecosystem: Environmental > Aquatic > Non-marine Saline and Alkaline > Saline | place... | reverse complement strand
CATCTTTGAGGTCATGGAATAGGTGATGCCGGAAGGCTTCCTCCATAGGGCAAAGAAAAGCCATCCCGCCACAACAAGGAGAAGCAGGAGCACGACCGGGTAGGCGAATCTGAACATCATATAGTCTATTTAACCCATTGCTGTTATCATTAATAGATGTCCAGTTGTTTCTTTGTCTTGTCTAATTGCCATGATAACTTCTTATCTTTGTAAGGGAATAGAGATCTAATGACACCGCTCTTGAATGAGATCACATAATTAGGATCTCCTTTGAGTTCATCTTTCAGTTCATCTTCTGTGTAAATTCCCTTCATATCCTCAATCAAATTTTCCGTTTCTTTAGGATCACCCTTGGCAAAAATATCAATACTGTCAATCAAATCCCTGATTTTATCCCGAAGTCGAAGCCTAATATCTCGAAGCTCATCGCCTTTAAGATTCTTCATAATCTCTTTGAGATCTTTTATATCAGATAATCTCAGTTTTATATCAGCATCTAAAACACTGAGTTTTTCAATTTCAGTTTGCGCTTTACTCCGATCCTCTTTCAAGATTTCCTTTTCATCTTTCAGAGCAGAAATCCCTTTTTCATAATCATCTGCGATTCGATCATCCAGGGTTTTTTTCATACGCTTGATGAAAAATGCTTCTTCCTTTTCTATAGTTTTCAGCCGATCATCTATTAAAAGCACCTTATCTTTTAGCTGTTCTAATTCTATAAGGTGTTGGTCGTCTTTGATCAGGTCTGAAACCTTCAAACCAACACAAAAATCCAATATAATGTCCTCGAAATTCTTATAGTGAATCTGTAGTCGCTCGCACCCTATACCACGCACCGCATTATCACAAATTAATTTTTTTCTACCTTTACCTTTATCTATTAACCTCATTGGTCCTTGGCAATACCCGCACCGCATCAGGTGTGAAAATAGATTTGAGATTGCACCATTTCTACCACCATAGAATTTATTGTTTTTGATTAAAGCCTGAACTTTCAAAAAGGTTTCCTCTTGTACAACAGTAGGAAAATAATCTTTAACAGGCTGGTCTACAGGCTGGCGCACTCCCTCAATTCTTCGCATAGGCTGAAACTCACCGATGCAAGCCCGATTCCTTAGAATTTTGCCGATGTAGCTTTTACGCCATTTCGTAGATGGTTTCCATAGCTCTGAATCTTGATTCAGTGTTCTGGCAATTAGTTGAGATCCCTTCCCGCCTAACTTCATATCAAAAATCATCTTGATAACTTTGGCTCGCTCTTCAACAGCGATAAACTCTGAACGATCATCAGACAGTTCTAACCACGCTGGCCCTCTTGATGTCAGTTTCTTTGTCGAAACATTATCCCGTTTATTTTGCCAGGCCGCTTTTAGTCTTTGCGATTTCTTTTCACTTTCCTGATGGGAAAGGTCCATTTTTATGAGTGTTGGAATGACAGATCCAATATCGTTAATAGATTGTCTGTTGAAGTGCTGGCTGTCTGAGAGCGTCACTATATCCACACCGCTCTCTAAAATACTGTTAAATTGCACATGGGCATCATTAAAAGGTTCACGGCTTAATCGGTCCACGTGTTCAATTAACAAAACTGAACCTTTAGCAATTTTTCCATCTTTGATTAGTTTCAGAAATGAACCTAACGCACCTTTTTTCTTATTGTCCCCACTGTAGGCACTCAGACCGTGATCACTCATATTTAATGACTTATCCAGCACAAGGCCATGTTTTTCAGCATATTCAAAAGCCATTGAATCTTGACGCCTCAATGTGTCGCCTTCCGCCTGTTCTGGCCTGCTGAACCTCGTATAAGAAAAGCATTTAGGTTTCATTTCTGCGCCTCCTTTCTATAGGTCAATTTTCACCCGTTTAGGTTTAGATGGTAATGGCAGGCTCAAAAGATATTCTTCTTCTTGCCTATCATTGCAATATGTTAAAATACTCTCTCGTGGCACGGTTACGGTAAAGACCGCAGGATCATTCAGACCGAAAACCTTCGCACGGTTTGCAAACCATAGAGCACGTTCAAGACTACCCGTCCATGAAAAGCCCTGTACCCGTCTTGCTCGGCCATTCCCACCGACACCACGATAAACCTGAAACATAGCCCTATTGGGTATGGGATCTCCTGCCTCTGCTAACTTCCCGCGGTCAGCACGATTAAACATAAACTTGATAACATCTAAACCCCATCCAGACCAGTTGACCCGTGTGCCTGTATAGGCCATCATAAGCGCTTCCTCATATTTTCCAGCCTCTTTTAATATTGCTATATTGTCAAAGACGAAAGCGAGGCCTGCGGTATTTTCCATGCTACACAGAACGCCCATGATATTCCTTTCTTCCCATGCCTTTAGCGCTTGTTCCCGCATATATGGATTATTTGTATATAGAATAAGATCCATAATTATTTCCTTTCACTTCTTACCCATCTCTTTTTCTTCTGCCTCAATCTTGTGAATCAGATTCAACCTTTTTTCAGGTGCAATTTGCCTCAATTGGTCAACCAGTGCATCTTCTGAATATTCGTCTATATGATCCTTGATGATATCTGTTATCAACCCCGTAAAAGTTTTACGACTGGCAATAGCCACACTTTTGAGTTTTGCGTGTAATTTTTCATCAATACGAAAGTTAAGAATCTTGGTTTTGTATTTAGTTTTCATAACTTACACCCTCCTGGTTTGTGTTGGAATGTCTATTTTCTCTTGCCGATTCCATACCTTAATACATCGTAAGACGTTTGTCAACCCCTAAACCACCTTTTTTTATTCGTGGATAACATTCGATATTCATTTAATGTCGATTTATGCGAATTAGGGATTTTTTAATGATAGACTGTTTGTAGATGGGAATTACACGGCAAGAGGTATGTGTCGATAAATGCTAACTTTTAAACATGAAACGAGGTATGTTATGAAGAATAGCGAAACATTATTGCTTGAAGTCGATAGTGATGGGAAAGAGTACCATTTGACTTTAATGGACGGTTCTAAATGGTCTGTAAATCCTGGGGATTTGCCTACAATCGCAACTTGGATTCCGACTGCAAATATTAAAATTAAGGCTCTAAAAGATGATTCAGTATTTTCTTATTGTTTGACGAATTTGGACGATGATATTGCTATTCTGGCTATGAAAATCAATTAGACAGCATAGCATTTCATTTCAGGAAAGGAGGAAAGAAAGATGGATAGAAAAAGACTTGATGACATATTGAAAAAGATACAAGAGATCCCTGTAAAAAATGAAACAGCAAGAAGAAAACAAGCAAGAGAAGAAACAGACCTTTCTACAAGATCTAACATTCTAAATGCCTTACGTGATGAAAAATGGGCAATTTATCGAAAAGAAGAACCTGAAGAATACCAAGAGTGGAATGATATTAAAAAGGAAATGGGAAAAACACTTGAAGAACTTTACGAGGATAGGCTTAAAGATTCATCTGAAAACTAATTTCTTCGATCAAAACCACTCCACAGAGGCTAAAGGTGCATCAAGTTCAACTTCAGGCTGATCAATAGCTTTCCTGATATCATGGGAATGGAAATAAAGTTCAGGTTCAAAAACAGCAAGTAATAACCTACAGCAATTTTCAGCATCCGCCCAAACTTCTGTATAATATTCGTCTGAATCAATACCTTTTGGCTTGGCGTGAATCCGGTTGGGGCATTTCAAACATTCCATAGGCACACCCTTCGATCCGAGCAAAGCCTGAGTTTTCAAACAGTGGAAATACCCAACACATTTTTCGTCTCTGTAGGGTTGTATTTCCTCGCCTTCTGTAAATTCATTTTCTTTACAGAGTTCTACATCAGCGATTGGCTTTGTTTCCTTTCCCTCTTTAGCTTCACGCCTCAAACAATCAACTCTATCTTTGAATGTTGGCTCATCCTTCATCCACCTATGAATTGAATTCTTGCTACTGCCTATTGCTTTTGCGGAGTTTTCAATATTATGGGATTTTTGGAAGTCTTTTAGGAAAGCTGTTTGCTGATCTTGTCTTTTTCTTGTAGAATGCATTTCTACCCCGTAGAAGTTGAGAGGCAAGACCCTCCAGGGCAGGAAGCCTTGCCTCTCGGTATTGCTGGCCTATGCCTCTGTGCAAAACACAAACCAGCAAGATATATTGAAAAGCAAGCCAGGCCCTGCACCGGCCTGCCTTTCATAGTGCCGCTCCTGTTGCAGCCAACCGAAAATTAAACTAACAACAGGCACAGCACGCAAATTTGATAGGCTCCCCGATGTGGGTCAGGGAGCCTGGAGGTGCCCACGCACTGCCAAAAGACACGTGAGCGGCTTTACGACACAATAAGTAATTGCTTTCCCGCATATTACTTCTTAACGCACTCGTGCGGGTGCGGGCTCACTCTTTTTTTGAAGAAGAGCCATTGTGATGTTTAAGGTAGCAATGGAAAAAACCTGTTCAACGTCACAATCAGACTGAACCAACTGGCTCTTTATCAACTATGTTAAGCGACCACAGCGGCATCAGTAATGCCCCGAAGTCTTGCAATACTTGTTGGATTGCCAATAGCGATGGAAGCAAACCATTCAACCAAAGTTCTCATTTTGTTCCCGCCTGAGTACTGGCCGAGGTCAATTACTTCCAAATCATCGGCCTGAATGCCAAACAAGTATTCCCCTACACCATATTTAACTGCATAAATACTTGTGGCTGTTGCAGTGGTGCCAGTGCTTCCAACCTCATCAAAATCCATGATTTCATCGCCTGCCTCATCGGTCCTGATTACTCCAATTGGTATGTCATTGAACTTCTGACAACGTCTCCCAAAGGCATCCAAAGAGAAGGTAATATTTCCACCGACTGTGGTAAGTCTTGCGGCCACATCCAGCCTGCGTTTTAATGTTTTATTCATCAGCAATATATCTGGATCTGACTCCGCCACAGTGTCGATCAACTCCGAAAGATTAGCCAGCGACAAAGCATCTCCGCCGTCTGAAACCCCATTTTCCACGAGCTGACTGCCTGTTAAGCTGATCCTTGCTTGTAAACCGTCGAAGCCCTTAGCATCGCCAGTTGCGACATTTCCTTTAATGAATTCCTTATTCCAACGAAGTGCAAGTGATTTCGCTTTCAATGAAGTAGCAATTGCTCGTAGGTCGTTAATATCACCACCGGCTTTTGCTAAAATTCTGTCCACGTCTACTACTCCGCCAAGTATAGCAAGCGATTCAGTAATTTTATCTAAAGTGCCGCTTCCCTCGGTGTAATCTTCATTCAGAGCACGAAAATCAATTCTGGGTAGCGTTTGTTCCCTGTTATAAGAATATGCTGTTGCGTTAATGTTTAGAAATGGAAGTTCCTGCAAAATTGGAGACTTCCGCGATAATACTTCACAAAATCCTCTCTGCAATGGATCATTTTTTAACTTGGACGCCTCTAATAAACTGTAGGCCATTTTACTACCTCCCTGAAGTTATGTTTGTCACACACTCGCAGGGAAGCAATTGTGATGCACACTAACTTGGAAATTTAATTTACTTGTTTGAATAACCGGCTTTCAAAATATCATCCGGCTGCATTTTACCGTAATCAGGCTTTGGTTTAATTCCTGATCGTTTGGTGTCCAGACCATCTTCTTTTATCTTGGTGAATAAACCTTTACTCGTTGCATTTCTGATCCATTTAACTTGCTCCAATGGTTCTAAGGCTGGAACGATTTCCTGAAACTCTTCTGGAATATCTTTTTTGAGTTCATCAGCCATAGACTGCAAGGCATCAATAGCTTGCTTTTTCTGTGCAAGTACTTCATTCAAGCGAGAAATGGGCACCGTGGTTCCGCTGTTTACAGGTGCGTTTCCTGATTTGTTGGTCTGGTCTGTGTTTTTGCTTCCATCTGTGTCGTCGATGTTTACGTTTTCATCTGACATTATTTACTCTCTTTCCTCTTTTAACGCCTGAGTGGGCGGGTTGAACTGTTTGTTTTCTTCTATAATTTCTTGCAGTTTTACTTGTGCATCTTCTTTCGTTAAGTCTGGATTCTGGATCATCAAAATATCAGTCCGCGATTTAGTTCCCATATTCAGTTCTTTTTCAAAACTTTCAACTTGCTTCAGCGGATCTAAAACAGGTTTCGGATCTGCAAAATCAATTTTCAGTCTACTTTCTTCACTAAGTTTTCTGTTTGGATTGTGATAATTCCAAATGATTTTATTCATAGTGAATAATTCTTTTTCAAAAGTAGAAAATAAACTTAGTTGATCCCTTCTACTCTCTTCAAGTTCTCTATTGCCTGAAATTTTGGCCAAACCACTTTCTTGGGTGGCTTTGATACTCATACTTTGAGCTGGAAGGCCATTAGTGATTGCAAGATTTTTGCTGAGGAATTCTATTGCTTCCAGCATGGCTGCAATCGGTGAATGTGTTTTCTTGTACTCAAATGAACCTTCAGGGTCTTGAATTTCGATAACGCTGTTTGGCCCGACCTCCCTTACAGTTCCATCGCTCATACCTTTACTGACTGCAACTCCGAACGCCTGATATCTCAGTGTGAGTTGAAGTTCTGTCAGGCGTGCGTTTACTGCTTCCTGGCAATTTATGAGATCATCACCGCCTGGCATCCAAAAAGTTCCAGCACAAGGCCATGAATCCCAAATTGGAATAAAAGGAAGTAGTTTATATGGGTTTTCTTCAACTTCGATTTCATTTCCGTTGTGATCCAAGCGCCTAAATATATCTTTATCCCAAACAGAGTAATTGATATCATTTTGCTTGCCACTTTGCGGATAATTTGTAATCATCACCCGTTCCAACTTTTCAACGGTGTTGGCAGTCAAAATGTCTAAAATATCGCCTGTCAGAACGTCCAGTTCAATTTTTCCGTCTCGCCAAATCGGTCTGATCAATAATGTTTTCAATAATTTTGCATAGCGGGAAACAACTTTCATCTTCACATCTAATTTACTACTTTCAATGATATGTTGATATATTTGTTGATCTCTTTTTGTTCCGACTACTTCCCGTGTTGGATTTGACAAGTAGGCCATAGCGAGATTATTACAGAGTTTTTTCACAAGGTTGAAATATGTAGGCGTCAAAACATCAGGGTCGTTATGATGCTTAGCAAGATCAATATTTACGTAATCTTCCATTTGATCATGGTATAGTGAAAGCCTCTTTACTACTTCATTTTTACGATCTTGTGCGGCTTTCAGGTTAGCATCAATATACATCTGATCTGTAACGTCTTTAGCAATTGACTTGAAAAGCATTTAATTTCTCCGAGGCACAAAAAAAAGGCCACAATGTGACTAATGTCACAAAATGGCCTCTTGATGGTTTGGGCTCTAAGTAATTATGCTGTTTTAGTTAATCGTGGCAAGTGTGCCAATATTCACAAATCTGCCACACTTCCCACATTTAGTAGTAAAATAGCCTCCTGTTAACGTGCCCCGTGTTTGCCCGATTAACCTGTTGCAATTTTTACACCGTATTTCTTTTAAATATGGTAACTTTTGAGGATGGTATTTGATAAATTCCATTTTGTCAAGGTCGGAGAGTACGATTTTTTATCTTTGAGAAATGCGGGCTCCTGTGAGTTTTACGTATTCATGAAAAAATTCTGGAAGTAAAATCTCACTATCCATTTGGTAAGCCTGAAATTGTTGGTACATTTCTAATACTTCTTGTGCGGCTGGGCAGGTTTCAGAGCAATACAATTCCATATCACCTTGGCCCATAAGGTAACAACTTTTTCGACTACTTCGTTTTGACTGGCAAACAATTGACTTCAAAGAATAGAGATTCAAAATGGCGCTTCTTAAACTATACACGCTCCATGCCATACTGTAAATCCTATCATCCTTCTGATTTCGCATAGAATGCCCAAAGCTAAAGCCTTCGCCTCGTTTTGCTTTGTGATAACTAAAAGTACTCATTTCAGAGATCAACTTCTTGGCATCTTTTGGAAAAAATAAGCGGTTTTCTCTGCAAATTCTACTTAGTTCAGGAAATACTTGATTTTGGCGTGTACTATGAGGCGATACAACTTCAACCGGAATTTTTTGGCTTTGTAAAAATGGTACAAGTGATAACGTTTCATAATCTTCAAGACAGCAATTGTCCAGCTTATACTTTTTATGTGCGTTCAAAATTATTCGTTTAATATTGTTGTCTGTGTTGGGAATACAATTTATCTGATCCAAAATATAAAACTCTGGCTCTTCATTCTGCGGGCTGGCAAGTTTCAAAATTATAGTAATGATCGAATTATCACCACCCGTCGCACTTCCCAAAAGGCTCTTGCTTCTGTCTAATCCCAGGCCGATTCGATATGTCCTGCCCTGTGTAATTGCTTCTATGCTGTCAACAGGCCACTTGAACGGAGATTTACAGGCTTCTATATGCACAGAACTGAAAAGGCTTGATTTTGCATCACTCCGTTTTCCAAGTATATCTCTGGAAAACGCCGCAGGAAGTTTAATCTTTTGCTCTCTTTTTGCTTTCTTTCTACTAATCCACGCTGGCGCTTTTTCTGCATAATCTTCAAAATCTTCATAAAATGTGTAATCGGAAAAAATGGTTTCATCGGTTTCCGCTGCCTGTTCAATCAGGTGAACAGGGCCGCCCTTTTCATCTGCATTGGATGATAGTAAAACCAAACTTGCTTCACTATCAAGGGTAGCACTCAAAAAAGCATCGAAACTATCCATGTCTGGAAAACTGTGAAGATCATCAGCAAAAATAATATCCAATTTATCGCCGTAAGCAGTGCTTGGATTATTGCCAGGGCTCATCTGGATAGTGTTTCCCAACGCATCAATGGAAAACAACTCAAAAACATACATATTTTTTTCTGGGAATATCTTCAAAAGGGCAGGTGTGTTTTCTATAATTTTACGGATAGGTGTGAATAATATTCTACGGGTTGAACTCTCCGTACTGCCAAGGAGTTGGCAGGTTATATTTGTTCGTGTAGAAGTCAACCAAAGTACGATTAAACGCATAATAGAAGATTTACCGTGGCGGCGGGGCTGGCAAATTAAGCTCATACTATGTGCCCAGACAGATTCACGGATTTGAGGCAGTTCAACATCTTTTATAATTGCTTTTTTTGCTGGTCTTGCTTTCCGTGCGTTAAGCTGTCTTTTAGTCAGCTTTTTAACTGGCTTCGGCTTTGTGATTGTGGGAGTGTTAGCGGCTGGCTCCAAGATCTTATAAATAAGCTCTAATTGCTTTTCAGTAAATACTATGGGCTTATAGCCATCATCTTGTTTAATCCGCGGCTTGATATCTTCACACCATGCAAGAAATCCTTCAGGTGAATTTTCCCGCCAAAGTTGTATTCTGTCTTGTCTTGATTGTTTTTTTGCTTCTGCTAACATACTTGAATCTCCGTTTGTAAATCATCCCAGGGAATTAACCCTCGTGGCTGTTCTTTTTCTGGCTTTTTTACATAGTGATATTTGTTAGGGTGCTCTGGCTCCGGTCTAATCTGCTTTTCCCATCTTATTTTTGGTGCTGTGGTCTGTAAAGCAGAGCAAGGCCGTGGATGATTCAGCCATGTTGACTTCCCCGGTTTAGAGATATTTACTGCATTCCACCCAGTTGCTTTATAAATTGTGCCTGAATGAACTTCTGTATCTTGATAGGAAATGAATTTCCAAATATCAGGAAATTCCTTTTTGATCAGAATACTCATAATTGCCAATACACGGGAAGCAGTGTTTTTGGGTGCTTCGGGAGAAATTGCAAATCTTCTTAACTCCAATGTATCCATCCCATTAAAATGTATGTTGATAGGATTACTCCATCCAGCAACAGCAAATAAATAATTGTTATATTCAGCTCCAAAGAAAATCCCATTCACATAAAAGCCACCAGGTCGCGGCAATCTTGAATGCCACAACACATTTAGCTTTTCAAAAGTCTTCTTTGGGATCCTGATTATTTTCAATTGGAGCGGTGAGATCGGAATCGAACCGTCTCCTGCCTCCTGGAATAGAGGCCGCACCACCCGTGTGCTTTCACCGCTGATTATCTTTTCTTGTACTGCCATAAAATCCCTCACATGGTCTGTTACTATCAAAGGCATACTAACCCTTGCCCTATAGTCTTGCCGTCGATTCTGATGCAAAGCAGTAGACATCTAATCAGGCTCCACGAATAACTTTCACTCTTTCACGTGCTGCCTCTCGCTGTTCATCTGTCAAACTTCTTGTGATGAACGGATTCTTGCCATATCTGAAATCAAAAACGGGACAACATGGATCTGGACAGTTGGCCACATCATCAATAGGTTTTGGGCTGTTGAAGCTCCTGCGATCCATTCCCATACACTCCAAACAAAACAATCTAATCGCTTTCAACGGCGATTGTGATTTCCTCGGACAATAGATAGTCCCCTTTTTGTCTTTTACTCTGCCATCGTTCAAAACTATAAAGCCGAGTTCTTTATATTTTTCTTCTGTGTATTTCTTTTCCATTTCATTTTACTCTATTATTTATTCCAACCATCAATATTCATCACGTTCGGAGTTAAAATATGCTCCCTTGTCCATGCTGATAATTCTTCGATTTTGAGTTTATCAACCAAGTATTCTTCTTCATCAATCCAAACTTCTGGCTCTTCAACACGCTTTTTTGGTAAGTTTTTTAGATCAACAAACTTCGATTTAGTCTCCATTTTTATTCTCCTTCATTTTCGATGTTAATAGTTTAGTTTTCATTTGTTTTTACAGTGCTTCCGGTTTTAGGTTTTTGATTATTTGTTATTTTTTACATTTTACAAGAGGCGTTCTACACGTACAAAACCAAAAAGATATTCTACAGGTCGGCCTGTCAATTAATGCTTGCATTGTGCCTCTGGATGTGTTATGTAAGGCTTTGAGACTCACCACAGTCAACGTCTATTGCTTGGCCTATAACCTTCTATGTCTTATCAATATTGATCATGAAAACAGGTGTAAAATGACGGTAAAATCAGCATCAACGAATTTCCTGTTTGTGCCACCTGTCATAAATCTATAAACTACTTTTACTATAAGTTTACTGTAAGTTACGGTGGTACAAAAAACACAAAAGATAAGTTGTTGAAAATACTACGTTAAAAAAACTAATCGAAGTGACATAATTAATTATTATCAGACGCTGAACAGTAAAGTCAAAAATCCTGATACACTTTTGATACATATTCAGGGTACATCCACTAATTTTCCGTATCATCAAACACACTGTCAAAAATGTCCGCAAAATCATTTCCATCAGGTGTATCTTTTCCGCTGAGTTTCAAATATTCGATCAAAGCGGTTTTCCCTGCACTCTGATATTTAAGAAGATCTTTTTGAATGAGTGGATTCAACTTGCCACTATCAGTCAATAATCCTTGGTTCAATGCGAGTGTGAAGATCTCTTGCTCAATAGTTGTATTCCTGCTCACAATATCACGTAGAATGGCTCTGCCAGCGGCTTTGGGGTTATCTATGAGGCCTTGCTTTATCGCTTGTATACGTTTCGCTTGCCGAGTCCTTCCATCAAGTTTTGGATGGTCTGGAGCGTGTGTTAATGCGGGTTTTGGTCGTTTTACAGTCATTTTATCCTCATATTCGGGTGTAACCTACCTGGTTACAGTGTAACCGCCCTGGTTACACTTTGCTTCCAAGACAAGACAAATGAAATGTCAGATTTCATCACAGCTCACAGCTCACAGCTCACAGTGTACACTCCGCCATGTCTTTGTTGCAGACAGCTATTGTGGTAGCTCTCACAGCCTCACGATGTATATTTATAGCCTGTTGACAAACATCATAGAACTGCTTTGCTTGCCGATAAACAGGCTTAGTCCTCAACACAAGATCATCTATATACTGAACACCGCCCGGCGTGTATGAGATCAATAATTGAAAGAGATCAATAATCAAGTTGCGTTTTGCTATACGATCGGGATGAATTTTAAATCCAAGATTGTTAGCAAGATTTAAAGCATCACCCAAACAAATATCATCAGTCCAGTATTCCATTTCATTTACCTCCAAGATTTAATTGTTTGCGGGATCAATTCAATGTATCTGTGAACAGAAACCGGAACGGCATCCAATGTATCTCTTCTTTCTTTTAAATCGTACAGGGCTCCGCCGTGATTCAAGAGTATTATTTGTTTTATATAGAACTGAGTTGTTAGCTTCACCACAATCAATGTTTCATATTCTCTTGAATCATAAAAAATCTCTTTTCTTTGCTCTGTTTTGTTTGTGAACGAAGTGAACGAAAAAACAGTACTAATAACTATGTTAATAGTTATTATCTTTATTGTTCTCTAATATACTTTCTCTCTTTTGGTCGCTTATTCTATACGCAGGGTCGCGTAAAATATACGCAGGGTCTGGTAAAATATACTTGACTACTGCACCCTTTTTACAGTGGTCGCTTATTCTATACATAGGGTCTGTCATTGATACACTTTTGCAGTAGTCGCTTAAAATATACGTAGGGTATCTTCATGGCTTGCTCTTCTTTTTGTTGGCTTGCTTCTTGGCAATGGCTTTGATTTTCAAGTCATTCATCCGCTTAAACCATGTAACTGTGTATTGATTAATACTTATGATTTTACCATCAATATTTCTTGTGTTTGTTGTCTTGGTTATCAGGTTCAAACGGACCAGTTCTAAAAGGTATTTGTTAAGATTACTAACCTTCACATTGGTTGCATCTTCAATCTGTTTGTGGCTGGCCCAACATCGCCCAAAATGGGTATTGTCCTTCGCAAAATTTGCCCGCCTTGCCAGAAAGAACAACACCTTAGTTGCTGGTCGTGAAAGGTTTGGGAGATAATTATCAATGATGAAATAGGGAATTTGTACAGTCAATTTAAGGTTTCCATCCATGCATTCAGTGAGGTGTTCACAACTCTCGCAATCGTTTTCTAAAGCGTTTTCATTGCAATATTCTTCCTCTTGTTCCGCTTCTTCATCTTGACTATTTGTCGCTTGTATCTCTGATTCATCCGTTTCGTTATTTACTGGCTCTTCTGCTGGCTCTTCTGATTCAATATCATCAATACCATCATCTGATTCTATATCTTTGTATTCTTCCAAAAGAGATCTTTGAGCCCGTTCAATTTCCTTCTGATTTTCGTTATCATAATCACAAATACCATTCCGCTCATTACTGTGTGTGATTGCGTCTTTGATTTCTTTTAGTTCATTATTGATATCTCTCTGCAATTCAAGCGTTAATCCTTGAAAAACTTCTGCTTTTAATCTGTCTAAATTGTCCATTTCGTCTACCCTCCTGCGGTAGTTTATTGCTTGGCTTAGATGGTAAACAGGAGTTACCATCTATTAGCCTCTGATCAAAGACGCCAAGCAAGTTGTTTTTAGTTGTTAGGATTTCCCAGCGGCCTTAATTCAATATTTTGGTTTTTTCTAAACGCATCGCCGATTGATTGCAGAACTTCCGCTTTTGCCAAATACACCATCGTTTCGATATCTTCTTCACCCTCGAATTGTTCCCTTGCCCATTGCTCGGTTCTATCAAGCCGCCTGCGAATCATCTTCTGAACTTCCTTTTCTATATCCTCAAAAGTTGCTTTTTCCATTTTAGTTATTCCTTTTCTGCTACCAGTCAATACCAATATTCTGGTAAATGAATTGTTTAACTTCAAGTTGTACAGCTTTTAATTTTTGTTGGTAATCATCCAGCGAATCAGCATCAACAAATTTATTAAATGTAGATGTAATTAATTGTTCTGCCAAATCAAGTTTTGTAACGAGTGCGTTTCCTTCGCATTTCCTCACACCATACTTTTTGATGTATTCCTGAACGTATGGCTTGAAGTGATCAGCATGTTTAGTACTGGCAAGATCACCTCCGCTTGATGTTTCGAGGTTGTCAATCCATGAAAGGCCTGCATCTTCAATGAGATCATAATTGAGGCCAAACCTTTCAACGATCAGATCATCAGCTTTCCACTTTACCGCTTTGGATAGTTCATTGAGCATTTTTCGATATAGATCACAGATCAGGAGTCCCGCTGGATCGTGATCACCGCACAATAGCAATACACACTGTTTGCCTTTTCCCTCCCAAAACTTATAGCGATTCATCATTTCGGCTCTACCGGGTATGTTAGGCCACCCTTTCATATTGGCAATAGAAACATGATATTTTCTGCAAGTAGGTTTGAAGAGTTGAAGTAAATCTATTTTTTCGACAATCACTTCTATATAAAAATCCTGATCATCCCAAAATGATAACGGTGTGTAGTTCTCCCATTTGTTATTCAAAAGCCAATCAATCCAATAATCCGCCTCCTCTTCTGGAGTGGTAATATCTAAGGATTCCAAGTTGTGAAATGAGCGTGCTTCATCACTTGCACAGATATTGAGAGGTAGCCTGCCATCCTTTCGTGCATTGCCTATGATTTTTTGTGCCTGATCGAAATCTCCCTTTTGGAGTCCATATTCTTCAAGCAAATAAGACCAACCTCGTGATCCAGGCGTAAAGGAAATCTTTTTCCTGATATCCAAAATGGTTTTGATCATTAGCGCTTCGACCATTTTCCGCCTTTCTGTAATATATTTCGGTGGCCTTCCCCGACCATTTACGGATGTAGGGAATTGAAGATCTGTCGGTTTCCATTTAGGAATTGGTGTGCTTCGTTTCATTAGAACTAACCTCTTTATGGAATAGGGATTTCTTTTGCAATTTCTTCAAACTCTATTCAACATCAACTAATTTTCCTAAAGTGGGTGTTTGTGCGAGATCCACGATATGCCCAAAAAGCATCGCGGGTTTTGGATTTCCTGACCTATCTAACCTCTGCCTTTCTTCGATGTACATCTCAATCTCTATAGCCGTTTTTTCCATTGTCTTTCCCTCCATTGCTGTTAAGGTTTATGTCTATGGACTACACTCCAAAAAAAAAGAGGCCGCCACACTATTTAAAGTGTGTAACGGCCTCTATGGGCTCTAAATGTTATTTAATTGTTAGATTTTAGCTGTTAAGTTGCCAACGTTCCTATCTGGTTAAGCGTACCACATTTTCCACATATAATTTCCAGATATCCGACGTCGACATTTCCTCTGCCTATTAATCTATTACAGTCGCAGCGGATCGCCTCCAAGTATGACATTCTTGTTCACCTCACTTTCTTCTCGTTTTATGGTATTGACAGACATTATTTCATACTATTTTTGATTTGTCAAGCCTGATATAACACAATATTTCTAACATTAAGTGATTTAAAGCACCGTAAAGCAATTATTCAGAGTAAATGTCCTCATTTCCTTCGATAATCAGCCAATTACTACTAACAGCTTCGATTTGCTTTCATTTTCACCTTATACCATCTTTGAAAATGCCTTGTCAATGATTATTTTTGATTATGTGTTGATAGTTGTAAAGTGTCTACAACATGAACATCATCGGCCCGCCTCCTCTGACTTCTTAACCCCTAACCGGTCTGATCTGAGGCCCTTGGTCGGAACACCCTTGGCTGGGAGGTCCAGGTCAAACTCTGCGCCGGTTTCCCTGAT
>Ga0075120_10001928_pt1 | contig 15509 bp, 19 predicted proteins | sample AntAceMetag02UKL_FD_69792 | JGI IMG/M metagenome (GOLD analysis project Ga0075120, IMG submission 69792) | Saline lake microbial communities from Ace Lake, Antarctica - Antarctic Ace Lake Metagenome 02UKL | ecosystem: Environmental > Aquatic > Non-marine Saline and Alkaline > Saline | place... | reverse complement strand
AGGCCACAGGCAAGCGACAAGCCGCTTTCAATACCTTCTGCCACCACCAGCCGCCCCGGCCCGTCAGTGAGCCGCACAGCGCCGCCAGCGGTTGCCCCCAGCATCAGCTTGTCGCCGCCGTCCAGCCCGGCCTTGCCCGAGCCATCAGGGCGCAGATAGGTGCGATGCACCGCAAAGCTGTCGCCCTCCACCGCCGCCACCATCGCCGGAAATCGCTGGGCGGTCGGCCCGTGCCAGCAAGCGGGATGGAAGCGCAGGGTATGGGGCAATGCGCATGTGATGCCCCGTGCCCTCAAATAGGCCGCCGCCGCCGTGCCCGCGATGGGCTGGGCTTCCTGCCAGATGCGTTCGGCTTGCCCCGCCCGGCGCTGGGCGTTGGCCCGCCGTTCGGTTTCGCGCTGGGCAATCGTCGCCGGGTCCGGGGCGCGATAGGCAACGCCGCGCAAGCTCGCCATCGCCATTATATCCCGGAAGGCGCAGTCGGATTTCTTGCAATTTGCCATCAACCGACCGTTGTCGCCATCTGCCAAAGTTAGGGCGTTTTGCTCTTTGCGGCCTGCCTGTTGGCATACAGGGCACGGGGCGGTTCCGTAGCTTCGAAACCAGTCGCCGCCCAGCGATTCGGTCATTGTGCGTGCGTCGGTCATACGGCACCCCCGTGAAGTTCGAGGAGATGGGCCAGCTCGCGCAACGCGTCCGCCGTCTGAGCGGTGCCGCAATGACTGGCCATCTTGAGCGCAGCGGTTAATTGCAGGGCTTTGAGCGCTTCACCCAAATCAACCCCGTCCGCAACATCCCACGCCACGACCATCTCGGCTGCATGGTGCATCTGGGGCAGATCGGCGTGCTTGGCGTGCCCTACGGTGGGTTTCATGCTGCCCCCCAAATCAAAGATGCCAAAGCTAAGGCGTGCGCTTCGGTCAAACCGTAGGCCAAGCGAAGGCGTGAGGCTTGGCGCAGGTTGTGGTTTTCTGATATAGCAAGAATGTGAGCCGCTATCGCATGGCGCTTATTCCGGCCCGGGTCCTGTTCGCGCAGGTTCCGGGCTTCTTCTTTTCCGCCGCCCATCCTAAGCGGCCTCTTCGCGAAGATTGCGCAAATGGGCGTCAACATCGTCTTGCGGCCAATACAGTTTTCCGCCAAGTTTCACTGGCTTGGGCAGTCGGCCCGCCTCTAAATCCAAATAGATTGCCGAGCGTGAGCGATTGCCAAGCTTGGCGCGTAGTTCGTTCAGGGTCAGATAGGTTTGCATGTCTTGCACCTCGTCCTTTTAGAGTTCGATAAGTGCAGTGGTGCCCCAATTTGTTTAGCCCAGTCATACAGAACAAATGGTGGGGGTTTTTCTTTATGGAGCGCGGCTGTCAATCTTCTTCGTTAAAGTCCAGCATTCCAATCGCTTCGGCCAATGCTCTAAGGTCGGCGTGGCCCACGTCATAACAAAGCGAAACCAACTGCCCATAAGTTTCGTGATGTCCGCATCGCGTGAAAGATTCTGCTACGGCGTCGCAAGCAGAGAATCCAAGCGTAGTGTCGTGTTTTTCTTCGCGATTTCGGCCCAAGGGCAAGGGCGTGCATTCTGCCATAAACCGACAGAGCGAATATTTCCAAAGTCGTAAAGCGGTATCGCCAGCACGCGGTCTGCCCGGTTGGGGTGGGCGTTGGATTTCACCAGTCAGCGCTTGCGCGCCGAAACTGCGCAAAGATATGGGGCAGTCTGGGGCGCCAGGAATGTGGCCTATGGCAAATAGCATTCCGGCCAAATACGATGCCGCGTCAAATGCGTGGGGATTAGTTTCGGCCAGATTAACCAGCGCCGCCGCCTTTTCTTCGGTCAGCGTGAGGATTTCGGCCTGCCCTATGCTCACAATGTGCGGCCCAAGCGGCCAAAGGATATGCGGGCCCGGCACAGTCTCCTTCCCCGCGCTATGAGTAAGTATGCCCGCCACATTCCTATCAAGGCCCGCTTCGATTTCTGCCCGGCTAAGGGCTTCCGCTGTCGGTGTCGCAGGGGTTAAGTCAGTTTTGTCGGTTTTGTCCCGAGCCATCAGCGCGCCCCCGCCAGCTTCACCACCTGCCCAGCGCCGCCGGTCACATGGTCGGCCCAGCGATCCATCAGCTTGGCGCGCTGTTCCAGATAATCCGTGCGGCGATAGGCGCGCACCACTCCGCCATCCACCACATGTGCCAGCATCGCCTCTGCTACTTCATGGGGGGCGTCGGTTGTTTCGGCCAGCCATGTGCGCAGACTGGTGCGAAAGCCATGCGGGCGCGCTTCCAGCCCGCGCCGCTCCATCATCCGTGACATTGTGGCGTCGGATATTACACCCTTACGCACCGATGGGAAAAGAAAGCCGTTGCGGGCGTGGGGGCGTGCCAGATCAATAATGCGCTGGGCTTCGCGCGACAGGGGCACGCGGAAAGCTTCGGTTGCGCCTTTGCGGCCCTTCATGGCTTCGGCTGGCACGGTCCACACGTCGCCTTCTATCTGGTCCAGCCGGATAGTGCGCAGCGGGGCAGAGCGCAGGCCGGTCAGCATCAAAAGGCGCAAAGCCAGATGGGTTAGGGTCGGCTCTTCAAGGCTGGCATAGAAGCCCGGCACATCGGCCCAAGCCATCGCCGGAATGTTCTTTGGGACGTGTCGGGTTTTTCCCAGAAGTGCCTTTGCCTTTTCGGTCGCTTGCAGATCCACATCCAAGCCCAGCGCTGCCGCGTGTTTCATTACGATTGAAAGCCGGTTCATTGCCTTGCGCGCCGTGTCGGCTTTTGTGTGCCAGATCGGCGCAAGCGTATCTCGAATGTCGCGCTGGTCTAGGTCAGTCACCGGCACACGGCCCAGCTTGGGCAGAACATGAAGTGTCAGGGGGGAAAGCCACCGGCCCGCCGTGCCATCCCCTTTCAATTCCGCTTTGCGAGATTCAAAAGCATCAGCCGTCAAAATCGACAGGGTTATATCTTCGCGCCGTGCAGCCCGCTCATCGGCTTCGCGTTCCTTTACCGGGTCACGGCCAGCCGATGCCACATTGCGCCAGCGTTCGGACAGCTTGCGGGCGTTCGCCAGCCCGAGCGCAGGATAGCCCCCCAAGCCCATTTCCCGCCGTCGCCCGTGAACGGTTACACGCTGAACCCATTGCGCCCCGCCATCATCGCGCTTCACCAGCCAAAGCCCGGCTCCATCGCAATATTTACCGACGGGGGCAGTTTTCACGAATTGAGAAGAAAGCCTGTTCGTTGCCCGCATTTTCCATCCCCCTAAATATCCACCCTAAGTTAGTGGATGGAGACGGGCAGGGCAAGACAAGTTCGGACAGTTGCACCCATGTTTTTAGGGGGATACACGCAAGGATGGATAAATAAAAACATTGTAAAACAATAGGTTGGTGCCTCTTCTGGCACCAAATGGCTTTTAGCCAGGTGCGGGATTTCCATAAATGAATTTGATGATTACCAGAGTGGCTGGCGCAATTGTCTTGCGGCAAGACGTGCGAATTTGCATGAATCCACTTTGTTGAGGGTTGCACTGGCGCATGATCGTGTCGGCCTTTTGCGTCAGACATCGATCGGGAAAAACCTGGTGCAGATTGGTTCAGGCGCAAAAAGGGATTTGGCAGGGCGTCGCCGCAATCCGATGGAGAGAAACACCCTGCCTCCCATGCTGAAGATCGCGTAAATCTTTGTACGGCTAATTCCCGTACGCTTGACACGTACGTCTGTTTTCCTTACATAGTGTGCAAGGAAAATCGTCATGCTGTCGGATAAGATCGCATGTGAAGCTGAAAGGAGACGAGAATGTTGGCGTTTGAAGACACCACGGTGGCGGTTGATGAGCCCAAGAGCGCTCGCCTGGAAGCACGGACACAACCCTCTGTGAAAGACACAATCAACCGGGCAGCCACGCTCAATGGTGTCGATGTCAGCTCTTTTGTCGTCAGTGCGGCCTACAATGCCGCGCAATCGACGATCGAAGCACACAAGGTCACGGTGATTGAAAGTGAGGCGGACAGGAAGGCGTTTTTTGACGCTTTGGACAATCCGCCCAAACCGACTGATCGTTTGGTCGATGCCTTTGCATTGCGCAAGAAACTGATTGCGAATGCCGAGTAAAACGGACGATCAGACACCCTTCAAAATTCAGCCGTTCGATCCAAAGGCCCATGATCGAACGGCTTTTTCCTGTGGCGTTCCGCAAATCGACAATTACCTGAAGTTGACCGCGAAAAAGGGCAGCAAAGCCGACATTGTGCGCGTCTGGGTGGTCGTGGACGCCGGCAACAACATTGTCGGCTTCTACGGCATCAACATGCATGCCATTGATGTGAAGGACATGCCGCCGGCCTATCATGCAAAGGCCGGCAAGCACGGTTTTCTCCCTGCCGCGTTCATTGCAATGATCGGGGTCGATCAGACCCGGCAGGCGAAGGGGATCGGCAGCGCACTGGTTGCAGACGCTGTGTGCCGCATCGCCCGCGTGTCTGAAGAGATCGGCACATGCGTCATCATCCTGGACGTATTCGATGATCGCGACGCTGACGCTGTCGCACGACGCAAGACCTACTATCAGACATTCGGGTTTTTGCCACTACCCGATCAACCGCTCCGTCTTTTCATGCCGGTTCGCACAGCGCGAAAACTGACGGGCTGGTGATGGAAGAAGAGGAAGCATTTCAAGATCACTCCATCGCCGACTGCTAACCGCTTTTCCGTGCGCGCAGGGACAGTGCACCGGACGAAACGGCAAGCGCAATTCAAGCCCTCGAACTCTTTAAGGGCAAATGGCAACCGGGTCTTCAAATCAACGATCTGACCGTCATTGACCCGTTCATCATGGGTGGGCGTATCACACGCTTCAAGAGTGGATTCGGACCGGGTGAACACCCGACCTCAGATGGGGATATTTGCCGCTCATGCGCGTCGGCGAACATGGAGGGCCGGGCAAAGGAAATCATCAAATGGACTGAGATGGGCGGACTGGCGACGAAGGCAGCAGCCCTCGAAGAGGACCGGGGATTTCTTCACGCAAGCCGCGAGCGAAGCAATTGCGCGATATTGCGGCAGAAAAATAGGGAGTGTCATGAACTCTGTGTATCTGGTCTGGCCCATGCGGGTTTCAGATACGGTTACGCATTGATGCGCTCCTCAAACATAATGGCGAATTGATTTCTGGCTGCATACCACTCCCGAACATTCCGTCCGCCTTTCTGGAAGTTGCGGATTGCCAGGTAGATCAGCTTGGTTGCTGCCTCCTCGGTCGGGAACGAGCCCCGGGTCTTGATTGATTTGCGGATCAACCGATTCAGACTTTCTATGGCATTCGTCGTATATATGATTTTGCGGATCGCCGGATCAAACGCAAAAACGGTATCACCTCCTGCCATGCCCGCCGCCAGGCTGGGGCGACGGAGGCGTATTTGCCGGCCCATTTTTCCTCGAATGCATCCAGTTCAGCAGCGGCCTGATCGGGAGCGTTATTATTGCGGATCCTGTGGCGCAAAGGTGGCGCACGGACCCCAAATGGCAGAAGGCCCACCAAGGTCCATTCCGCGCAAATATCCAAATTTTTGCAGGAATATTGGTTGCGGGGGCATGCAACTGCTTTGGTTGACTCTGCGCATCTTGAACTTTCTCGTCATTTCGCCACGCATTGCTCATCAGTCCGCCGCTCAAAATATCTCGTCATAGATGTCTTCGATGCGGCGGGCTTCTTCGTCGGTCAGTGCAGCAAGTTCTTTCTCCCGTGCACGATCGGAGAACTTGCCATTATTCTGAACTAGGAAGCGGAATAGCAGGTCAGACAAGCGATCCGGCATATCGACCAGCAAAGCGAGTCTGCTGCGGAACGCATCATAGCATCGCAGGAATTCTGCTTCCTCGGGTAGGTCGTTCTCGATGGTCTTCTGGACGCACTCGAACAGAAATTCAGTCTGCGGTGTGGCGTCGAAATACCGATAGAAATCGCCGGTTTCGTTCAAGACGCGGACATTGCCATTGTCGGTGACCTGCCACTCGATGAAGGGCAACAACCGCGCCGAATAGTCCTCAAGAACGCAGCGATAATCATCAATGCGCTCGAAGATGGCGGCAGAGACAGGAAACACCACGCCGGTCGGGTTGAACCCGCGTTCGGTCAAAACGTGGTGGATCAGGTAGCGGTGCAGCCTGCCGTTACCGTCTTCGAACGGATGGATATAGACAAAGCCGAAGGCGAGCACCGATGCTGCCAGAACCGGATCGAGCTGCTGCGCGATCTGCCGATCGAACGCAATCAGTCCGTCAAGCAGCCCGTCCAGGTCTTCATGGCGGGCGCTGATATGATCCGGGATTGGCATGCGGGTGTCACGGTCATGCTCCCCGACAAAGCCGCCTTCGGTGCGCAGCCCGAGATGCACGAAACGGGCATCGCCGATGACGATGCGCTGCAATCGGAGCAACTCATCGAGATCGATCGGCTGCCTGCCGGCTTCGCCGATGGCACGCCCCCATCGCTGGATACGATCCTGCGGCGGGCGCTCGCCCTCGATGGCAAAACTGGACTTCGAGTCCTTGAGCAGCAAAAAAGCCGCCATTCGGGCGAGCAGATCGCGCGGCACGGCTGCGACCACTTCCTGCGCCCGCGCCTGCAAATCCAATGCAATGAAGCGCTCCAGCGCTTCGGTACGAAACAGCAGCGGGCAGAAGTCCGGTGTCCCCGGAAGATTGTTCTTCACGCGGTGACGCGATGATGTCTCGCCACTGCCGGCATATTGCTGTTCGCGATTGACGATTTCAACATATGCACCGCGCTCGGCATCGGGAAGATCGAGCTGCTGTCCAGTGAGCCACTCATAAAGAAACCAGACGCGACGGGCATAGCTTCCGGTCGGGGTCGCCTTGACGATATCCTCGATCGGCTTCGCACCGGTTGTCAGGAACAGGCGCTTCAGGACAGCAAGGTCGAGTCCCTCGTACTTGAGCGCAAATGTGAGATGATCGTCGAGCGTGGCCTCCGGCGCATAGCGCGGTGTGTAGATACGCCAGCCGCCTTCGTCGGTGATCCTGTGATGTTCTCCGGTGGCGATTAGCGTGCGCGGCAGGGGCACCTGCAGAGCGTAGGCATCGATAAGCGCAGCATATCCCGCCGGCGTTCCCCTTTCCGGGAGCCGCTGCTCGTGAAAAACCGTAACCGGCCCTGAAAAACGATTCTGAGCGCTCATATCGATGACAAACTCGTTCCCACGGCATCGAGGCAAGCCCTAGCTCAGCATCTCCGTGAAAAACGATTCCTTTTCATGAAAAATTATAACACAGAGCATATTTCATGAAAAACAATACTTATAGGGTGTAATTCGTGAAAACCAAGATATCCCGCAGCTACTCAGTACACGCCGTATTTCCCGCAGAAACGCCAAAAACCCGCAGTTAGACTGACTTAGCGAGCATACCGTATAATGAAACAATGCGTATTTGGACGATCCAGACCGCCGGGCCTGGACCTATCTCAACGAGCATAGTTGCCTACAGACTACCCGCCAACACCAGTCCGCTGACTGGCCGGAGGCCTATGAATAGATGCGCCACCATCTGACCAACCGCGTCGGTCAGCCCCACACCCTGAAGCAGCGCCTCTATGGGGTTAGTGTCACTGGGATGGTGAAGCGCGAAAACGTCCCGATTTGCGCGCCGTTCGCCATAACTGGAAACCGCCGGGCGAATATGTCCTTCTGGAATGCGAGCTGCCTGATGCCGCCGTGATGCTCTCGGATTTCGATGCCTGGCACATCATCCTGAACAACCAATATGTCAGCATCTCCGATGAAGACGAAGCGGCCTACTTGATGGAGGCGATAACAGTGTTGTGCATTCCCCAGCCCTGGACCGTAACTTCGTAGCCGGCACCGGCAAGGATTGGACCTGTCGCGGTTTTATTCCGCTCCTTTGATAGCAATAATTGCAGCAAAGGAGATGAATTATGGGGCGAACACGGACGGATGAATTTCGGAAAGACGCAGTTCGCATTGCGCTGACCAGCGGGCTAACCGAAGGGCAGGCGGGGCTCATCAGATGGGTCATAATCATCGATCTCTGGTATCAGGGTTACTTGAAATTCGCTGGACGCTTTTCGAAGTAAGCCTGCACCGCCTCGGTCTGATTTTCGGTCCCCACCAGTGCCTGTTGCTCGGTTCCTTCGGCCAGAAACAAAGGTTGATAACGCGCGTCATTACCCAGTGTTGCCACGCGTTTCAAGGCACGGATGGCATCGGGGCTTTTGCAGGCAATTTCTTTGGCGGTGCTCCATGCCCCAGCCAAAGGATCATCCATCGTACGGGTCGCCAGACCATACTCAACGGCCGCGTTCCCATCAAATTCGCGGCCCGTGAACATCAATTCGCGTACAATGTCAGCGCGGGCAAGATCGCGCATATAGACGATTCCGCCCACATCCGGAATAAGCCCCATCACAACCTCTTTGACTGCAAATCTCGTATCTGGCGTCACATAGCGGATGTCTGCACCAAGTGCGATTTCGAGCCCACCGCCAAGGGCATAGCCATGAACTGCAGCAATCACCGGCACTGGCACCGTTTGCCAGACAAAAGCGGAATACTGGAATATGTTGCAGATACCGTGGGTTGGCGCAGCAAGGTCCGTGATTCCGCCAATACTGCCGCCTTGCATTGCATTCAGAACATCAAAATCGATGCCTGCGCAAAAGCCCTCACCGTCACCCGACAGTATGACCGCCCGAATTGAGGTATCCGAAATAATCTCCTTTCCGGCCTCTATCAGTGCCTGAAACATCTGGAGGTCAAGCGAGTTAGCGCGATCTGTGCGTGCCATGCGTACATGCGCCACATGGTTATCGCGGTCGATGATGACACGTTCCTTGATCGTCATGGCTTCACATCCTCTTTGCAATTTCTTCGAGCATCACTTCTGTCGCGCCGCCGCCGATCGTCTGAAGCCGCGCGTCGCGAACCATCCTCTCAATAGTGGTTCCGTGCATATACCCCATGCCGCCATGCAGCTGAAGGCAGGCGTTCACGACTTCTACATGCACTTCGCAGGCCAACACTTTGGTTTGGGAAATCTCGGCAATACAGTCCATGCCCCGCTCCTCCATATAGGCGCAGTGAAAGTTCAGCGCGCGCGCCGCCGAAACTTTGGTGGCCAACATTGCGAGCTTTTGTCGGGTGGCCTGCAGATCCCACAATGTCCCGTTGAATACTTCACGTGACCGCGCGTGATCGAGCGTAATCTCAAGTGCTTTCATACTTGCGCCAATGCTAAACCCGGCCATAACCATGCGTTCGTTCTGGAAGTTGTCCATGATCGCGTAAAAGCCCTTGTGCAGATCGCCCAGCAGGTTTTCAGCGGGCACCCGCAAATCTTCAAAAAAGAGCTCAGCCGTGTCCGAACACAGGTCGCCATGTTTTCGAAGTTTCTTTCCAACGACCAGGCCGGGCGTGCCCTTGTCGACAAGGAAAAGCGATATTCCCCGACTGCCTTTGGCTTCGGGATCGGTCCGGGCAGCGACGATATAGAAATCCGCGTAAATACCGTTGGTGATATAGATCTTGGACCCGTTGATAACGAAATCGTCGCCCTCGCGCACGGCCCTCGTCTTGAGCCGCGCAACATCAGAACCGGCGCCCGGTTCAGTGACGGCGATAGCGGCAATCTTTTCACCGGCAATCGCGCCGGGAAGATACTTTTGTTTTTGCGCCTCGTTGCCGCGGCGGCTAATATGGGTGGCCGACATATCAGTATGCACCACAACCGATGCCGGTACACCGCCGAAAGTGCTACGGCCCAACTCTTCGGCAAACAACACTGAAGCCACCGGCCCCAGATCGGTGCCGCCATAGTCTACCGGGTGGCGCATGCCGAGCATTCCCATCTCGCCCAGCTTGCGAAAAACCGAGCGTGGGATTTTGCCGGCCTCTTCCCATGCATCACCGTTGGGGACAACTTCGTTTTCGACGAAACGGCGGATCTGGTCGCGCATCATGCGCAGTTCTTCGGGCAGGTCGAGAGGGTCTGCAAAATTGAGTTGGGTCAATTCATTTTCCTTTGAGAATTCGGCTTTGACAGGTGAAAGACCAATTTGGACGCGACCGCGTCACATTCTTTTTGCGACCTCTTCCAACAGGACTTCGGTGGCGCCGCCGCCGATGGTCATAACGCGCGCATCGCGGCCGATGCGTTCAATCGCCTCGCCTTCCAGATACCCTTGCCCGCCATGCAGTTGGAGGCATCCACGTACGATATCGAGAAGCGCCTCACCGGCAAATGGCTTGGCCATTAGCACCTCTGATTGGCAATTCTCGCCCCGCGCCATTCTGATGGCGGTTTCATGAACCAAAGCACGGGCGGCGTTGGCTTGAGTCTTTAGCCAGGCCAAGCGTTGCCGCGTGGCCTGCAAGTCCCAAAGAGTGCCGCCAAATGCCTGCCGTGCACGCACATGATCGACGGACAATTGTATAGCCGTCTCGGCCATCCCGACGCTCATGGCCGCCACAACCAGCCTTTCATCCTCAAACCGCGCCATGATGGCGCCGAAACCGCAGTTTTCCTGATATAGCAACGCCTCGTCGCGTATATGCGCGCCGCGAAATTCCATGATCGCAATATCGGATGAACGCATCCCGTGCTTTTTTGGCATAGACCGGATCGACAGGCCCTCGGTGTCCGTCGAAACGGCAAAAAGTGAAATGCCACGGCTTGGTTTGGCCGCGGGATTGGTGCGTGCCGCCACCACCATCAGATCGCCGTGCAGCGCATTCGTCACATAAGTCTTTGTGCCGTCAAGCACATAGCCCCCCGCTCGTTTTTCGGCGCGTGTTGCAAGATTGATTAAGTCGGACCCGGCCTCCGGCTCCGTAACAGCAATGCCACAGATTTCAGCGCCTCGGATCATCGCTGGAAGATGCCGCGCACGCATGTCGTCAGAACCGCCATGCGCCAGATGGGTTGATGACATATCCGCGTGGATCATGACCGCTTCTGCCATACCCGAATATGTCGATCGGCAAAGCTCTTCGGCCAGAATGACTGATGCAACCGGCCCCTGGTTTGTCCCGCCCCAATGCGGATCATGCCGCATCCCCAACAGACCGGCCCTTCCCAAGCTTTGAAAAACCTCCTTTGGGGTTGTGCCCAGTTCTTCCCACGCCATGCCCTGATTGGTTGCATTGTCGCGCACCCAGGCACGGACCCGGTCGCGCAGGTCTATAGCCTCGGGCAGATGAAAATAGGAAAGCAGATTTTCCTGAGACCCCATATCGGTTGTTGATTGCGTGGTGGTGGTCATGGTTTTTTTGCCTCGTTCGCATTCAAGGCCGTCTTGATTTGCCCCACAGCCTTGGCTCGAATGCCGGGTTTTAATCGCCAATCCCGAGTGAAATCCTCGCGATCGTTGAAAGGTATGGGGGCTTCCTCAGACAGGCCGCGAAGCCGGACTGCATAATCCTTGATCATCTGACGCCGCTGATCTTCGCTCTTGTAATTCACCGAATAGCTGACATGGGGATGCAGGACATCGAATCCGGTAAAGCGCAGAATACCGTTATGAATCGGCCACAGAATGATATCCATGTCACCGTTAATGCCATCCGGCCCACACATGCTGGGAAAACAGCCCGTGGAAAAGGCAAGCATGGCACGCCGTCCGCCAAGCGCACCGCGATTGTACCATTGACCACCGCCATAGACCGCGCCCATCGCAAATACCTTGTCGACCCAGCCTTTCATGATTGCCGGTAGGCCGAACCAGTACCATGGGAATTGAAGGATCAGAAAATCGCACCACAAAAGCTTTTCCAGCTCTGCTTTCACGTCTTCGGGCAGCGTTCCGGTTTCAACGGCATGGCGTTGCTCGGTGTCATAGCGGATATGATCGGGGTTTTCCGGCGAGCAGAAATCACTGGGACGCGTGACCGGATCAAAGTTCATCGCATAGAGGTCGGAAACCCGAACCTCGTGACCCTGAGCCGTCAGCGTATCGATTGCAGTCTCAAGAAGTGACGCGTTGAATGATTTGGCGTCAAAATGCGCGCAAACGATGAGAACCTTCATGGCACCCCCCTGATGGCCGACAACACTGGAAATATCGGAATCACAGCAGCTTCGCGATCTCGTCCAGCATGACTGCGGTCGCACCCCCGCCAAGCGAATGCGGACGTGTATCGCGCCAAATCCGTTCGATTTCGGTGCCTTGTATATACCCCGAGGCACCGTGCATCTGAACACAGCCATCAACCACGCGCTTGAGTAATTTCGGTACACTCGCCTTGATGATAGACGTTTCCAGCCGGACATCTTCGCCGCGGTTTTTCTTTTTTGCGGCCTGATAGATCAAAAGCTTGTTGGCTGCCAGATCACTGACATGTTCGGCCATTTCATGTCGGATCGATTGCAAATCCCAGAGCGTTCCACGATAGGCCTGACGGGTTTTCAAATGTTCAAGCGTAATTTCAATTGCCCGTTCCATCGCGCCGATACATTGCGCCGAAAGGCTCATCCGTTCGCGCTCAAGTCGGCTTAGCAATGTATAAAACCCCTTGCCTTCCTCTCCAATCAGGTTCGCGGCGGGCACGCGAAAATCTTCAAAGAAAAGCTCGCTCATGTCACCGGAACGCCAGCCTGTTTTCTTGAATGGTTGGCCAGCGGTAAAACCCGGCCCTCCTTTTTCGACGACGAACAGCGAAAAGGCACCGGCTCCTTTGGCATCAGGGTTGGTCTTGGCAACAGTGATGAAAACGTCGGCGGAAATGGCATTGGTGATAAAGGTCTTTTGCCCGTTGAATACCCATTCCTCACCATCCCGCGTGGCGGTGGTTGACATGCGCCTGAGGTCAGAACCCCCGCTGGGTTCGGTGACCGCAAAGCCCATGATGCGCCGCCCTGCTGCTATATCGGGAATGAACCGCTTTTTCTGCTCGTCGTTCCCGGCATGCACAATCACCGGCAGCGCCATATCCGCATGGTCAGTGACCGAAGATGCGAACCCACCATACCCGGACCGCCCGAGTTCTTCGCCGAAAACAATGGTTCCCATGGCATCCAGGTCGGCACCGCCGAATTCTGCCGGGACAGAAAGCCCGAGAAAGCCAAGGTCTCCCATCCGCTGGTAAATCGCCAACGGGGTCGTGCCGGCTTCTTCCCATTTGTCGGCATTTGGCACGATTTCGTTCTGAACAAACTTTCGCAACTGCGCCCGGAATTCCCGGTAGTCGCTGGTCAGAAAATCTTCGTCGTAGTCAATCATTCTGTTTCCCCATGTTTGATCCGCGAACCACCTGGCAACCAAAATTCCGTGGGCCAGAGGAATTGTTGAAATCTGCTCTTCGACAATTTATCGACCGACGCGTCGGTCGGTATTTAATGGAAATATCGTGCCCAATTCAACCTGTCAACAGGTATCCTTCTGCCCGGCTTGCACAACTTGACCATTGGAAATGTTATGTTTACGGATATCGAATCTGCGCCTCAGCGGGAACGCTTTTCTTAAAGGCCGCCCGGAATAGCGATACGAGACATGCGAGGATCAGATAAGCAAGTGAGCGCCTGCTTGCCGATGATACCGGTGCGTTCGCATTGATCAAAAAGGATTGGGACTACACAAATTGCGCACCCCAAAAACCGGAAACTATGCAAATAAAGAGGCAAGAATCCTGGACGCCGCAGGAACGTTGTTCGCAAATTCCGGCTATCCATTTGTGAAAATGGAGGACATTGCCAAGAAATGCGAATTGAAAAAATCCACGCTCTATCACTATTTCGCCACCAAGGACGACATCCTTCGCGCCATTATTGATGAACATATGGACAATCTTCTGCGCGGTCTCGAAGACGCCGTGGCGCATAAGGATTCCCCGGAAGATGCGTTTATTGCACTCCTCGAAGCCTACACAATGAAGTCCGCGCAATCCCGGCGTCAGCATCTCGTCAGCATCAACGACCTGAAATTCCTCCCTGGAAAATCCCAAAAGGACGTGGTCGACCGCCAGCGGAAAGTTGTCGATCTGATCGCCGAAAGCCTTGGGCGGCTCAACGAAGACTACCCCAGGGAAGCCTTGAGGTTCTATGCCATGCTTCTTGTTGGTATGCTGAACTGGACAGATATCTGGTATCGCCCTTCAGGAGAAGTGAGCCCGAAGGAATTGTGCCGGCGGATCGCGCGGTTGTTTACCACTGAGTTGGCGGCAGGCGCACCGCCTCAGGTCTGAATCGGACCAATGTCAGCCCCCTGCCCGGCCGGATCATCCAACCGGGGGGACAATCCTGTTCGAGGAAAGCCATAGGGGATTGGGTACATCACCTGTGTCTGCAAATCGGCGGGCGGATGCGCCGCCGCTTCAGCGGTCCGCGTCATTAGCCGTTGCGCCTCGTCCGGCCACGCGAGCATCGCGACACGGGTATTGGTGGGTAGCCCTATTTCGGCGTCGAATAGGCCAAGCACCTCTGCGCCGTTGTCAACCGCTGTCGCAATCCGCGCATCCAACTCCCCTGAACCGGCATGTGAAGTGCACCGATAAAAGCGCATTTCGTGAACGCCAGTCATATCGACCACAGCGCCCTGTCCGCGATAGTTGCGCCACAGATCCGATGGGCGCAGAATCAACACACTGGGCCTGTCGACCCGCTGGGAACCAGCATAATTCGCCGCCAATTTCTTTTGCCAGACTTTATCGGCATAGAATTTCTTCCATGCCGCCATACGGTCGTCGATCGAATTCCACGGCATGATGTACCCGAACAAGGGCGCATACGGGCCAGCATGGGACTGCCAGAAACCCAGTGGCCGGGACACACCGCATTTCTCAAACAATGGCGGAACCTGCAGACCCAATAACTCGTGAAAATCGGGCATGCGTGTCGGTAACATGCGATATAGACGCAATTCGAAGTAACGGCTGACTGTCTGTGTCATTTGACCATGCTCCGCATCAACCATTGCGCCGGACGATCAAAGTAGGAGCGCCCCAGCTCCGCCATTTCACTGTCGCGTTGCGCGGCACATTCCGATGAACGATCCAAATACTGCCAGCCGGAATGCAGAGCAGTATAATCGCTCCAGGCCAGTATCGTGACAAAGACGGGTCTGTTAGGGCCCAGCACGATATCGAACTGGCCAATGATCCTACCCCCGGTCCGTTTGATCTCACGGCTGATGACATACCAAAAACTTTGCCCGGCTGCGGCCTGCGACCCGTTGGCAACCTCCTGAATCCGAAATTCATAGATCTCGTCCGTCCGTGTCGGACCAATCTGTTCCGGAGCACCGCTGCTGGGCGCGACGATCCAGTGCTCGCAAGACGTCAAAGACGCGCTGCTGTCGATCCATTCACGATCCTCGCGCAATGCCTGATGGACCGTTTCACGGCGTTCAAAATCATGCCAGGCAGAGAGCGAAACATAGGGCGCAATTCCTGACCCCGCGTCCGGCTGCCAGACCCCCAGCGCATGGGGGCCGATTATCGCCCGGACACGGCTGAAGGCCAACGCGGCCTTATCCGGCAATCCAGCGGCTGGGG
>Ga0075120_10001927_pt1 | contig 15514 bp, 7 predicted proteins | sample AntAceMetag02UKL_FD_69792 | JGI IMG/M metagenome (GOLD analysis project Ga0075120, IMG submission 69792) | Saline lake microbial communities from Ace Lake, Antarctica - Antarctic Ace Lake Metagenome 02UKL | ecosystem: Environmental > Aquatic > Non-marine Saline and Alkaline > Saline | place... | reverse complement strand
TTTAATTTAAAAGGACCGATTTTAACTTCACCAGGTTCTGATGGTACAATAAATTCATTTATTTCAGGAACTGGCAAATTCTTAAAAATGGATTCCCAACTTGTGAAAACTGTTGAGTTGTCTTCGTCAAGAATCTTTAACGTGAAATATATAGTATCCCCAACAAAATAGGTGGTTTCTTTATTTGTGGTGTTTAGTTTGAGTTGTTGGGCTTTTGCCAAACTTGTCGAAAAAATGATAAGTATTAGACAAAGATATAAAGGCTTTTGAGTCATAGTTTTATAATTTTCTCGGTTTGAATTGTTGTGCTATTATTGTACAGTCTAATTATATAAATTCCTTTTTCTAGGAAGTTTGTATTAATCACATTTTCATTTTTTTTATTTTCGTAAACTTTTTTTCCACTAATGTCAAACATTGCAACATTATGATTTAAATTATTATTGTTACAACTAATGGTTATTTCATTGTTAAATGGATTAGGGTAAATTGAAAATTCTGAGTCAGTTGTACTTATTGGCGTTCTTAATTGATAATTCTCTCTAACATTTAGTTTCTCATATGGAGTATTATTCAATACAATTAAGTATAATCCAACACAAACAGAATGAGTGCTATATGTATCGAAATATCCTGAATTCCACATTGCCCAAGCAGCATTTTCCCAATTTGTGTGAGATTCGTTTTCGTATTGTGCAATTTTCCAGATAGCAATTAATAATGCATAAGTAATATCACGTGTGCCAAGTTGGTCAGGAGTTATTACTCCTTGATTTAGGATTTCGTTTGCAATATTATCTATCATTTCGATTACGTAAGGCTTTAGTTCTTCAGCTCTTTCCGTATCTCCTCTATCTCGAAAAGCAACATATGCTTCGGCAAGTGCCCATGCATTCATGGCTTGGTACCAAATTATAGAATTGTGTGCGTCCCACATTCTTCCTGGTGTTTGTGCATTTTCGGTTAGTTCGTTGAATGCAATAGGAGGAGTGGTGTTATCTACAAAACCATCATTGTTGGAATCATATAAAATACCTGGGATTAAGTTCTTATCTAACTTGTAGTTTAGCTCATCTTTGTAAATATTGTCTCCTGACCATGCATATAGCTCTGCGAGTAGCCAGATTAGTTTAGCTGTATAATTATGGTTTTTAACACAGTATTCATTAATTGCAAAATTACCAGCCAGACTTACAGATTGTCTGTATTTTTCTTTTAGTAATTGGTTGGATTGTTGAATGGAGGCTTCAATTAGTTGAATTCCAACCCATGCATGATCATAAGCCATACCTCCATCATACCAGCTTAAGTCATCGTATTGAGAACCTACTGCAAAGGTATTCCCTGCAAATAGACCATTGTTATACTCTTTGCAAAGGTTAGGTATGTTTTCACAAATTTGATTTGTTGAGCTTCCAATAATTCCGTCAATATAGCATTCGTGTGATTCATTAAAATTAGCATATGCAAATACACCTTCGTATCTAATGTTTATATCATAACAATTCCATTCTGCATATTGTTGATCATAAATGCTGTTGCTGATTTCTTCTAGTTTTTCATAATTAGCATAATATCCTGCTAAAGCTGCGTAATATGCTCCAAGCGCTATGTTGCTTTCGTATCTTCCAGGTCGTGGGCATGAAATTTCTATATTGTTAATTTGGGGAATAATCACGTTATTCCATATGTTTTCAACTTCTGAAAGGGTAGGTTTATTGATGTTTGGACTTTCGTAAGTTAACGAAATTTGAGCGCATCCAAGCATTATGCCTCTTGAGTCCATGCCCTGATGTATTGCATTAATGGCGTTAGGTATTTCACCATAACGCATTTGCAGAATAATGTTTTCTTCATCTGCGCTGTTGCCATAATCAAAATCACATGGTGGATTAACCTGTGATATTGTTGTTATGCCAACTGTTAGAAAAATGAATGATAATAATGCTAGCTTTCTTATTTTCATTAGTGTAAAAATATTGAAAAATATTTTACAATGCATAAAATTATCATTTTAATCAATTACTTTATCGGACAATCTGTACAATATTCTTTTCTATTACATAATTTACAATGTTTACCAATCCAAACATCGTCGAATTGCTGGGATATTGCATCAATATGCTCTTGCTCATCTGTGATAAATCCAGCTTCGAAGTTTCGTCTGGTTTCACTTTTTGAGCCCATTCCTGCACCAGTCAGGTTTGCACTGCCGGAATATGCAAAATTGCCATCAATTATTATGTGTTTAAAATGAACACGAGGACATAGCATTCTTTCGAGGCCTTTAAATAGAGCAGGATATTTGTCAAAGTCTTGCATAAAGTTCTTGCCAGGTTCTTTTGCATGTATTAATCTAATTTTTACACCTTGTTTTATTAAATCAGCTAATAGTTCCAAGAATGGTCTCATCTTACCATTTTTATTGATATACATGTCTTTAATATCAGCAGTTCCAATCCATAAGTACTTTTTAGCTTTTGGGATTTTGCCAATTATTACTGATGTGTAAATTTCTTTATCTGTGATTAACTTTATCATTGGACATGGTTTTAATTAATTGTAATTAAAACAAAACTATTACTTTAATTTCAGAAACTATGATTTATCAAAATCAATTCCTTGTCTCTTCAATATTTTATTAACATAGAATGCAAAGAAAGTAAGATATGCAAATGCAGCAACAGGAAGCCAGTATGACATATGTATGCCAAATCCTTCAACATTTGATCCTGATTGTAGAAAATCAGCAATTTTTCCTTGCATAGGAGGTAAAACTGCACCACCAAGTATCATCATTACTAAAAATGCTGAGCCCTGAGTCGTATATTTCCCTAAACCTGCTAGAGATAAGTTGAAAATAGCCGGCCACATAATAGAACAGAATAAACCACCACTCATAAAGGCATATACCGCAATGTTTCCTGTAGTGAAAATACCAACTAACATCATAACAATTCCTAGAACTCCAAATACTAATAATGTCTTTACAGGTTTATTTTTTGTAAAGAAGAATGCTGCAATTTGAACTAAAACAAGTAGTACATAAAATAACAAAGGTTTAATATCATATTGTGATAGTGCATTAACTCCTAATACAACACCAAATGCAACCAAAGGAACAACAAACATTAAGACCTTCCTAAGTCCTGGTTTTAATTTAAAAGCGGCAAGAGAACCTGTCCAACGTCCTATCATTAAACTACCCCAATACATCGAAATAAATGGAGCAACTTCGCTTGCTTTATATCCACCAAACGCAGGTTTGTGTAATAATTCGCCAAAATTACTTACAATAGCTACCTCAACACCGACATAAACGAAAATTGCTAGCATGCCTAAAACAAGTTGTGGGTATTGCATCGCTCCCCAACCTTTAGGATTTTTTGCTGCTCTGGATTTTATGATTAATAATGAAATAATAACAACAGCTAAAGCTCCAAATAACCAACCTAAACGGTATGTCTCTAATGAATTTAGTGCTTCTTTTGTTAAATTAGTAACATCCTTTGTATATGACTGAAAAACCGGAGCAAACATTACAATAAGTAATATGGTCATGATTAATAAGGCAAAGAATGCTTTGTTCGATTTTTCAGTTTTCTCTGTTGAAACTCCTGATGGAACTTTTTTTGAAAACCAAAATAATGCAGCTGCAGATAAAAACAATAGTCCTACTGCAGAATATAAAATCATTACTTTATCAAGACCAAGAGAAGCTATTTTGTCATCTGTTATTGCAGCAGTTGATCCAAACAAAGCTATTGCTACGACAATTGGACCTATGGCAGTTCCGAAAGAGTTTATTCCTCCTCCAAGATTAATCCTTCCTGCGCCTGTTGCTGGATCACCAAGTGAAATTGCAAATGGATTTGCAGCAGTTTGTTGTAGTGAGAAGCCTAAAGCTACAATAAACAAACCAATCAGCATACCATTAAAAGCATTGGCTTCAACTGCAAAAATCATTGCAGCTGCACCAATTGCAGAAAATAATAATCCAAATACAATAGATTTTTTATAACCCATTTTTGCAACAGGGTCATTGCCTCCAAATGCTCCATAAGCAAACAAACCTAAAGCTCCAAGATAGTATGCAAGATAAAAAGCAAAGTCGATTAACTGACTCTGGAATTGGTCTAGTGAAAAGTAATGTTTACAAAATGGAATAAATACTGAATTTCCTGCTGCAATAAATCCCCAAAAGAAAAAGACTGTCACTAAAATCGTTAGTGCTGGATAATTTGTGCTTTGTCCTGTGCTGCTTGTTTCAGATGTATTACTTGTTGTAACTGAGCCCGCCATAGTTTAGTAGATTTGTTTACAGCAAAAGTAAAATAAAAATCTAGAGTTTGATTGTTCCAAATTCTGATTTTTTTTAATTTTATTATTTGAGAAAAGATAACAGCTTTTTGTTTTACAAAATTGTTAATTATCTTGAAATAATAAAAGGATTAGTGTAGAAATAGTCAGCGCCTAACATTACTTGGATAAAATAACTTCCAGATTTTAAATCAGATACGTTTAATGTAAAATCGTTTTGATCTGCTTCGCTAGTAAATGGTTCAGATTTAATCAGATGCCCTGACATATCAAATACATTGACTGTAAGTAAATCAATTGTATGATGTTCATTGTAGAATGTTAAATTTAAAATTGCATCTGTTGGTACAGGAAATAACTGTATATTTTTATGATCAAACTTGCAATATATTCCAACAATGTCAAACTCTTTAGTATTTCCATCAAAATCTGTTTGAGATAATTTGTAATAGGGAGCATGAGTCATTGGTTCAAAGTCAGTTGTGGAATAGGTAACTAATTTGTTTGAATTTCCACAACCAGCAATTGTTTGAATTTCCACCCAGTTTTTCCCATCGGTTGAACGTAAAAGGGTGAAAAAGTCGTTGTTTTTTTCAGAAGACGTAGCCCAATTTATAATTATGCCCTCCTCTGTTCCGCATTCAGGTTGAAAATATAATAGTTCAATAGGTAAAATTGACCCACATGCAAGATCTGCCGTTATGCTAACTTTGCTGGTAAATGTTGTTTCACAAGTTTTGTCAGGAACACTATAATAAATACTCGCAATTATCTCAATATCCATTTCATTAGAAATAGCTCCTGTATTAATGTCTTGATTAGTTCCATCACCAGTTATAGAACTTCCAAGGTAATTTGATGTGCCGGATTCTAATAACTTATATCTGACAGATGCTTCTGTGGCCTGAATTGTAATGTCAACAGCTTCTTGGTCACAAATGGCATTTTTGCTGGCAGTTACGGTTTTGGTTGAGGGTAATAGGTATAATGTGTTGAAAAAATCTGTAATTGTATTAATCCCTTCACAAACAGCCCCACCAATTTTCATTGCAGAAATCGTTACTTCGAGTGGAACTGCATCAATTCCATAAGTCTTTAGATATATATCACTACCATTGCCTAAGACAGAATAACCAAATATTGTATTCCCAGCATCTGTAAGAACTGGAGTGTAGATAACAAAAGAATCTGAATTTGTAATTTTAATTTGCCCGTTTTCAATAGTTTGGCAATAGTCTGATTCAACTGCTTCAATTGTTTTGTTTGTAGCAGGTGGTAAGCATTGAACTGTTTTAATGTTTGATTCGTTACTTGCACATCCTGCACCAGTTGTAGCTTTTGCTGTTACATCTCCACCTGTGTATAAGGCAGTAGAATAAATAGTATTGATTGTCCAAACGCTTAAAGCTACAGTTGTAGTTGCTAGAGTTGTTTCAGCCAAGTCTGTATAAATTGGAAATCCATCAATAAAAAGACTTATTACATCTCCGTTAGTTCCTGTTCCAGAAATGCTTGTGTTGCCTTCAGTTATAACCGCTGTTGTAATTACAGGGATATTTGTATTCTTGCTGCTAACAACTACTCCTGTTGATGCAAGACTTTGTGTTTTACAAGTTGCAGTTGCAGTTGCTTTTGCTGTAATTGTATTTCCGGCAGGAATCATAACTGGTGTAGCTGTCCATACACCATTTGCTATAGTCACAGCTGCTCCTGTTGCAACGCCATTATTATAAACTTGTATTGAAGTCCCGTCATCTTCTTTTGAAGTTCCGTTTACTGTGGTAATATTTGTTGTAGTGCAATAATTTCCATTAATTGTAGGTGCAGAAGTTTGGCTTCCTGAGACATTTGAGCTTGTAGATGCTGCCGAAATACAATCTGTACTATTTAGTGCTTGTGCCGTAACTACATCACAACCGTTAAAGCTCAAGCTTGTGGCCGTCCAATCTCCACTTCCATCTGCTATTGCACTTGTAACATTAACACTATTTATATTAATATATACAGTAGCACCAATTGTAGCTGTTCCCGAAATAGATGTTGTAGAAGTTGTTATGGGACTTGTTGTTATCGCTGGTGTTGCAGTTTGAGTTCCACTGCCTACACACAACCAAATTCCTTTAGATTCACATTGAGAACCTGATTGTTGTGTTATTCTGTAGGAGCCGTCAACAATTAAATCACCACCACCTGAAGTACATCCTGTTTGTTCACCAGTTTGGGAATTTTTCTTCCAAAGAAATGTGCCGGTTGCAGTTACAATAATCGTTGAGGTTCCAGTATCCCAAGTTGAACCTGCAGTAGGAGTCCATGCTGTTGTTGAATTATTTGGATATATTCTTATAGTTGCTCCAACTACACCACTAGTTCCGGAAATCCCCTTACCACAATCAATAGCAGTTAAAACATCTGCTGTGCAGGTAGCACCTACAATTACCGAATTGCTAACATTTGATTCTGCTTTGCTAGGAGCAGTAGCTTTTGCTGTTATTATATCTCCTGAGGATAATGCAGTTAGTCCGGTTTTTGACCATATTCCGCTGGCGACTGTTGTTGTGCCAACAGATACTCCATCAACAAAAATTTCGATAACTGTTCCATCCGACTCAGTTGAAGTTCCTGAAACTACAGTAGCACCAGTATTTAACGGCCCTGTTACCACAGGTGGTGCTGAAATTGCTAAACAATTTCCAGCGTTTATTTCTTCGGGAGGACAAGGGGCTTGATTCTCAATTATAGTGGTTAAACAAGACTCGAAACTTCCACAATCAGAAGGAACTCCTCCCATATCGGATGATGATGATTGATTACAAATAGTAGATTTATTTGCAGCCATATTGCTAATTATTGCAGAACGAAATGCTGTTGTCTCGTCAAATCCAAATATTGTTGTAATATCTGCTAAATCTACAAAAAAGTCTAAAAAGTAATTTGTGCTGCTACAAATAGTTGATAAAGCAATGGCTTTTTGATAATTATCTGTTCCTGAATAGCTTATTATTGGCACGCAAGGCGTGGCATTGCTTATTCTATGATCATATACATAGACTCCGAATTTAGTTGCTAAAACAATTTCCATTTCAAAGCCAGGATTACTCGCTGTATAATTGGGGTCGTTAGGACCAAAAAGACCATTTGAATCAATGAAAATACTATAGCTCTTTGCATTTGATGATGTAGATGCCATTCTTAATCTGAAAATCCAATTCCCATCTGCGTCAAAATAATTTTGAGCCGGATCGTTATCAATAGATTCAACAAAATCAGTAAAACCACAATCAGGTCCTCCATCTAAATCAGAACTTGGCTCTGTATTAGGAAAAACTAAAGGAATAAATGGAATTTCACTTTCAGATCTATCACTGGTTATGAAGCCATTAGTAGTTTCAGAAATATAGCCATCGCTATTTGGATCTAAAATAAGCCTACCTGAAGCTGATCCAGCTGGTTCGAAAATTAAACCAGGTGTTTGTGAAAATACAGAATTTGTGTAAAGTAGAAGTGTAATTATAATAGAAAAAAATGTTTTATTTTTTATCTGGAATAAACTTGTTGAATTAGATAAAAAAATGAACTTTTTCATGAGCAAATTACCAATTTAAATTGTTTAATTTACAAAGATATTTTTTTTCCCAATTGAATATCAATAAATAGTGTTTTATTTATATATATAACATTTCATTCCCACTTTTTTTGCTATAGGCAAGGTAAATTAATTGATAAAATCCTTACAAATTTTATCATTTAAGAAAAGATATTCAGTTTTTTATTTGTTGATTGGTAAATTACCTTGAAATAATAAAAGGATTAGTGTAGAAATAGTCTGAACCTAACATTACTTGGATAAAATAATTTCCAGATTTCAAATCAGACACATTTAAGACAAAATCGTTTTGTTCTGCTTCGCTAGTAAATAGTTCAGATTTAATCAGATGCCCTGACATATCAAATATATTTACTGTAAGTAAGTCAATGGTATGATGTTCATTGTAGAATGTTAAATTTAAAATTGCATCTGTTGGTACAGGGAATAATTGGATTTTTTTATGATCAAACTTACAATATATGGCTACGATATCAAATTCTTTAGAGTTTCCATCAAAATCTGTTTGAGCTAATTTGTAGTATGTATCGTGAGTCATTGGTTCAATGTCTGTAATAGAATAATTAATTATTGTATTGGAATTGCCAGCTCCTAGAATGGTTTGAATATCTATCCAGTTTTTTCCATCTAATGAGCGATATAGTGTAAAATAATCGTTGTTTTTTTCAGAAGAAGTTGCCCAATTGATAATTACTCCAGATACTGATCCGCATTCAGGTTGAAAATACAATAATTCAATAGGTAAAATTATTCCGCATGCAGGATCTGCAGTTATACTAATTTTATTTGCAAATGTTGTTTCACAAGTTTTGTTAGGGATGCTATAATATATACTGGCAATTACTTCAATATCCATTTCATTTGAAATCTCGCCTGTATTAATATCCTGATCATTTCCGTCTCCAACAATCGTACTCCCAAGATAATTTGATGTTCCTGATTCTAACAACCTGTATCTTATAGAGGGTTCAGTAGCTTGTATTGTTATGTCAACTGCCTCTTTGTCACAAATCTCATATTTACTGGAAGTTACTGTTTTTGTTTCAGGGATTAAATATAGAGTATTGAAAGAATCAGTATTAGTATTAATTCCTTCACAAACAGTACCACCAATTTTCATTGCAGAAACTGTAACATCGAGTGGAACTGCGTCAATACCATAAGTTCTTAGAATTAGATCATTTCCATTACCTAAGCTTGAGTACCCAAAAACTGTATTTCCTGCATCATTAAGAACAGGCGTATAAATAATATTGCGGTCAGAATTTGTGATTTTAATTTGCCCGTCTTCAATAGTCTGACAATAGTCTGCTTCAATTGCTTCGATTGTTTTGTTTGTTGCAGGTGGTAAGCATTGAACTATCTTAATGTTTGATGCGTTACTCGAACAACTAGCTCCAGTTGAGGCCTTTGCAGTTAGTTCTCCTCCAGCGTACAAAGCACTGGAATAAATAGTATTAATCGTCCAAATTCCTCCAGTTACTGTAGTTGTCGCTAATGTTGTTTCTGCAAGGTCTGTATAAATTGGATAGTCATCAATAAATAGGCTAATAATATCTCCATTTGTTCCCGTTCCTGTAATGTTTGTGTCTCCTTCAGTTACTGTGACAGTTGTTATTACAGGAATGTTTGTATTTTTAACATTTACAACAACTCCGGCTGAAGCAACGCTTTGTGATTTGCATGGAGCAGTAGCCTTTGCTGTAATTGTATTTCCAGCGGGTATTGAAATCGGACTCGCTGTCCATGCACTATTTGTTACAGTTGCTGGTGTTCCTGTAGTAACACCATTATTGTATACTTGTATTTGTGTTCCATCATTTTCAGTTGATGTTCCACTTACACTTGTAATATTTGTTGCGGTACAATAATCTCCACTAATAGATGGAGCAGAAGATTGACTTCCTATAACATTATAATCTGAAGATACTGCCGATATGCATTTTGTGTTATTAAGTGCTTGAACAGTAATCACATCACATCCGTTTAAACTTAAGCCTGATGCTGTCCAAGAGCCCCCAACTGTGCTTGTAACTTGAGTTACATTAAGTCCATTGATGTATACAAATACTGTAATTCCAGCAATATTGTCGGGACTCGGAACAGTTCCCGAAATGGATGTTGTTGCAGTGCTTATAGGACTAGTTGTAATTGTTGGTATTGATGTTGTAACAGAAGAGCCAACACATACCCAAACGCCTTGGGATTCACATTGTGAGCCAGATTGTTGAGTTATTCTATATGAGCCATCAGTTATTAAATTGCCCCCACCTGAAGTACATCCTGTTTGTTCACCTGTTTGGGAATTTCTTTTCCAAAGAAATGTGCCAGAAGCTGTTACTGTAATAGTTCCTCCAGTATTCCAAGTTGAACCAGCAGTAGGAGTCCAAGTCGTTGTTGAGTTGTTTGGATATACTCTTATAGTTGCCCCTACTACACCACTAGTTCCTGAAATCCCCTTTCCACAATCTGTAGCTGTCAAAATATCAGCTGTGCATGTTGCTCCTACAGTAACAGAATTACTGATACTTGATTCTGCTTTGCTAGGGGCAGTAGATTTTGCAGTTATAACTTGTCCAGATGTTAAAGTAGTTAAGTCACTTATTGACCAACTACCTGCTGTTACGCTAGTTGTGCCCACAGAAATGCCATCTACAAAAATCTCTATAATAGTACCATCTCCTTCGATTGAAGTTCCAGATATGCTTGTACTACCTGTATTTATTGGGCCTGTTATGATTGGTGTAGCAGAAATTGATAAGCAATTTCCTGTGTTAATATCTTCTGGTGGACATGGAGCCTGATTTTCAATTATTGTTGTCAAACAAGATTCAAAGCTTCCACAGTCAGCAGGCACTCCTCCCAAATCTGATGAGGTTGCTTGACTGCATATAGATGATTTGTTTGCAGCCAAATTACTACTAATTGCTGAACGAAAAACAGTTGTTTTATCATAACCAAATATTGTTGTAATGTCTGCTAAGTCTACAAAAAAGTCCAAAAAGTAATTTGTGCTTCCACATACAGTTGATAATGCAATAGCTTTTTGATAGTTATCTGCTCCGGGATAATTAATTATTGGTATGCATGGTGTGGGATTGCTTGCCCTATGATCATAAACAGAAACACCAAATTTTGTCGCTAAAACAATTTCCATTTCAAAACCCGGGTTGCTTGAAGTATAATTTGGGTCACTTGGTCCAAAAAGTTGATTGGCGTCAATAAAAATACTGTAACTCTTTGCATTTGAAGATACATTTGCCATTCTTAATCGAAATATCCAATTTCCAGAAGCATCAAAATAATTCTGAGCAGGATCGTTATCGGTTGATTCAACAAAATCAGTAAAGCCACATGAAGGACCTGCATTTATGTCTGAGCCAGGTTCTGAACCTGGAAAAATTAATGGGATAAATGGTATTTCACTTTCATCTCTATCACTTGTGATGAAACCATTTATTGTTTCAGAAATATACCCATCACTATTTGGATCTAGAACAAGTTTACCTGCAGATGATCCTGCCGGTTCAAAAATTAAACCAGGTGTTTGTGAAAATGTAGAGCTTGTAATAATTAGTAATGTAAATAAAAAAAATAAATGAATCGCATTTTTCATAAGTTGGAGCCTTTATGGATTAATAACAATTTGGCTATTGGTTAACATAATATTTTCAAAAATGTTCAAATACAAAGATATATCAAATTTCGATATTATTAAATTTTGAGTTTTTCTTTTTGAATTGAATGGATTTTATTTTAATAGATTTCCTCTCCCTTCTTTTTTTTTTAACTTTGCGATTAAATAATTTTGAGTTTTATGACAAGAGTCCGTTTTGCCCCAAGTCCAACAGGTCCATTACATATAGGTGGTGTTCGCACAGCTTTGTTTAACTATCTATTTGCAAAGAAGAATAATGGAACAATGATTCTTCGCATTGAAGATACAGATCAAACTCGTTTTGTTGAAGGAGCCGAAGAATATATTATGGACTCACTTGAATGGTGTGGGATAAAATTTGATGAGGGTATTCGTGAAGGAGGAAATTATGGACCTTACCGTCAGAGTGAAAGACGTGAGATGTATGCAAGATTTGCCAAGCAGCTTACAGACTCAGGGGATGTTTATTTGGCATTCGACACAGCTGATGAAATAGAAGGTTTAAGACTTGAAGCAGAAGCGAAATCAGAAGTATTTACATATAATTATAAATCAAGAAAGAACTTGAAAAACAGTTTGGCTTTGAGTTCTCAGGAAGTGGATGAATTATTAAATAAAAATATTCCATATGTTCTAAGATTTAAAATGCCAGAAGATCGAATTCTGGAGCTAAACGATATAATTAGAGGAGATGTAAAGTTCAATACAAGCGAACTTGATGATAAAGTTCTAATGAAAGCTGATGGTTTACCAACATACCATTTAGCAAATATTGTTGATGACCATTTAATGGAAATTACACATGTGATTAGAGGTGAAGAGTGGCTGCCATCTATGCCTCTTCATGTATTGTTATATGAAGCATTTGGTTGGACTGCACCTCAATTTGCTCATTTGCCTTTAATCTTGAAACCAACAGGTAAGGGTAAACTTAGTAAACGCGATGGTGATAAATTGGGATTTCCTGTTTTCCCTGTTCAGTGGAATGTTGGTGACGAGGTATATCGTGGATATAGAGAAGATGGCTATTTTCCAGATGCTGTTGTAAATATGCTTGTACTATTAGGTTGGAATTCTGGGACAGAACAGGAAATATTTAACATGGATGAATTAATCCAATCTTTTTCACTTGATAGAGTAGGTAAAAGTGGAAGCCGTTTCGATCCTGAGAAAACGAAATGGTTTAACCATCAATATTTGATTATTAAATCTGGTAAAGATTTGGCTGATTTATATATGCCATTTTTAAATAAAAAAGGCATAAACGCTGATTTCTCATTGGTTGAGAGAATTTGTGAAATGCTCAAAGAACGTGTTAGTTTTGTGAATGAACTTTGGGAAGAATCTTATTTCTTTTTTCAATCTCCCAAAACTTATGACGAGAAGTTCATGAAGAAAGCAGTAAAAGAAGACACAGCTGATTTAATGAAGCAACTTATCGTTAAACTTGAGGATGTTAAAGAATTTACTTCAGCAAATACTGAAACATCAATAAAACAATGGCTCGAGAATGCTGAGATTGGTTTTGGAAAAGTCATGTCTCCATTTCGTCTTGCTCTTGTTGGTGCTGGTAAAGGTCCTCATGTTTTCGATATTGTAGAGATTATTGGTAAAGACGAAACAATACAGCGCTTGAAGACATTTGTCACTGCTATTGGTTAAAAAAAAACACATCGTAGAAGGCAGGTTAAAACCTGCCTTTTCGATTTTTCTGTTTTTTGAGCAGTGAAGTGCAATGTCGGTTATAACCGACATTTGTAAATTGTAGCCCTGATGAACAATAGTACTTTCTTCTGTTTAACTCCGCATTCCGCACTTTCAACTCCCAACTTTTTTATCCCCCATTTACCGCTTTATATATTTGATTCACCGAAAGTATACATGCATAAATTGTTCTTATGGTACTTTTGACACCATTAAAGTTTTCCCGGGTGTTGAACATTATTATTAATTATTTGTTAAATACGAATATAAAACTTTAAAAACTAGAAAAGTTTTTTAGTTTTGCAAAAAAATAAACATGGATCAACGATTACGCATATTAAAAGAATCAGGCCAGATGTTTGCTAAATATGGAATTCGTAGTATTACTATGGATCATATTGCAAATGAGCTTGGTATTTCTAAAAGAACGCTTTACGAAACATTTAAAGATAAAGACGATTTGGTTCAGCAGGCAATAGAAGAGGGGACAAGATTACATAAGAAGCTTTGTCAAGCTACAATATTAAAAAGTGAAAATGTTATCGATGCAATTTTCAGCATTTTGAGAGTTAATAATGACACTTTCAGTAAAATGAATCCTTTGTTTTTCGAAGATTTAAAGAAATATCATTCACAAATATACTTAAGGATTCAGGAAAAAGGAGATATTCGCGACCAGAAAATTACGCTTTTATTATTAGAAAGAGGAGTGGCTGAAGGCATTTTCTCATCATTAATAGATATGAAAATTGTGAATGCCTTTGTTCATAAAATGATGGACATGGCGCATTCTGAAGAATTTTTTGATTTTTCGAAAAAGGATTTATCAAAGGCTGTGTTTTTTCCTTATTTATATGGAATTTCAACGAATAAGGGAAGAGAATTGATTACAAATTATTTACAGGATTTTAATAATAATTTATGAGAGTAGGGATTTTTATTTTATTTATTCTAGTGCCATTTGTTTTTGTGGCTCAGGAGAATGGAGCTCGATCTTTGACTTTGGAAGAAGCTCAAGTTTATGCTGTGGAAAACAGTGTAAAAGTAAAGAATGCTAAAGTTGATCAGGAGATAACAGAAAAAACAATTTGGAAAACAATTGCTATCGGATTACCACAAGCGAATGGAAGTGTTAATTATCAGAACATCTTCAAAGTACCTGAAATGAATTTTGGTGGCTATGTTGATTGGGAAGCTATGGATCCTATGTCATACATTACTCCAGTAGATGTTTATACGAATTATGTCGAAGGGCAACCAATACAGTTAGGTGTAAAACAAAATATCACTTGGGATGTAACCGTTAATCAGATAATCTTTAATGGTGAGTACCTTGTTGGCTTACAGGCAATAAAAACATTGCGTAAGACATCTGAAATAATTATTGAAAGAGCTGAAGCTGACGTAAAAGCATTAATTACTGAGACTTATGTTTTAGTGAAAATCCTAGAAGAAAATAAATTGATTTTAGAAGAATCATTGCAAAACACTTCAGTTTTACTTGAAGAAATGGAACTGACAAACAAAGCTGGTTTTATTGATAAAACTTCTGTCGATCAATTTCAGTTGACCGTACACAATTTGACAAATGCCGTTTCTACAGTTGAGAAACAAATTTCAACAATGAAACTGTTATTAAAATATCAGATGGGTATGGATATTAATCAAGAAATAGTTTTAAGCGAATCTGCAGATGAGATTTTATCGAATGTTGATGGAGATAAACTACTGTTACAAGATTTTGTGCTTGATAATAATCTGGACTATAGGATGTTGAATATACAGGAAGAAAGTGCATTTTTAACATTAAAGCAGCAAAAATCACATATTCTACCTTCTTTAGTCGGGTTTTACAGGCATCAGGAGCAAATGAAAACAGCGGATTTTAATTTTGCAAATCCAAATATGATTGGTGTAACACTTTCTATACCAATTCTAAGTTCTGGATCAAGATGGTCAGATACAGAAAAAGCTAAGTTAGAACTCATTAAAATTCAGAATACCAAAACTGATGTTGTAAGTGCTTTAAATATGCAGGTTGTTCAAAATAGAAATAACTTTATAACAGCAAGTGAGAAGTATGATCTTGAAAAACAAAACCTTGTTCTTGCAAAGAAAATATATGACAATACATTAATTATGTTTAAAAATGGAACAGCTTCAAGTTTAGAGGTTACTCAAGCACAAAATCAAATGCTTCAATCTCAAACAGGTTGCTATAATGCAAT
>Ga0075120_10001926_pt1 | contig 15514 bp, 13 predicted proteins | sample AntAceMetag02UKL_FD_69792 | JGI IMG/M metagenome (GOLD analysis project Ga0075120, IMG submission 69792) | Saline lake microbial communities from Ace Lake, Antarctica - Antarctic Ace Lake Metagenome 02UKL | ecosystem: Environmental > Aquatic > Non-marine Saline and Alkaline > Saline | place... | reverse complement strand
AAGCTAAAGTGAAAATTTCAAAAATTAATCCTCCAATGGGCGGACAAATTGGAAAAGTGAGTGTTATCCTTTCGCAATAAGATTTTCCTTTCATTTGTATTTTTCGCATGAATTTCTTTGAAAAGATGTTATTGCCAGAACTGCAAAATTTCTTAGATTTGCAGTCCGAAACGGATAATGGTCTCTTGGCCGAGTGGCTAGGCAGCGGTCTGCAAAACCGCGTACGGCGGTTCGAATCCGCCAGAGACCTCAATTTCAACATGACAATTGACGGTCAAATTAAGAAAGATTCTGTAAGACACTGTTTTACAGAATCTTTCTTTTTTTATTCACTTCCCAATAAGACAAGAAAACGACATTAAAACGACAATTTTAGACAAAGAGTCGTTACCAAATCGTTACAGGTAATTTACATTTCCTTCTGTAACGATTTCCTTCATAAGTCTCTGAACTGTCGCATTTTGACTTCTCACAAGTAGCTTAATTGAATTAGTTTTATAACCAATTAATTAAGAATTATGAAGAGTACATTTAAGATTTTGTTTTACGCAAGAAAGAATTACGTAAACAAGGATGGTGAAGTTTGCATTATGGTTCGTATTACAGTGAATGGCGAGAACACTCAATTTAGCTCCAAGCTTAATGTTAATCCACAAATGTGGGATACAAAAATGAATAGGGCCATTGGCAAATCCTTTCAGGCAAACCAGCTAAATGCTACATTAGATGAAATGAAAGCATCACTTTTCAATTATTACAGAGATATCGAAAGACGTGAATTTCATGTTTCGGCAGAAAAAATCAGAAATGCATTTCTTGGAATTACCGTAAAGAATCAAATGCTTCTGGTAGTTTTCAAAAAACACAATGAGGATTTGTTATTACGAATCGGCAAAGGGATTACAAAAACAGCAGCAGTAAGATATGAACGAACAAGAAAGCAGCTGGCAATATTTATGAAGCAACAATACAACATAGAAGATATTGCTTTAAAAGAAATCAAACATAATTTTATAACTGATTTTGAAACTTACCTGCTTACAGTGCGTGATTGTGCAATCAACACAACAGCAAAATACATGAGGCAACTTAAACATATCACTACACTTGCAAAAAACAATGGATGGTTATATGCAGACCCCTTTGTGAATTATAAAATACGTTTAGAGAAAGTTGACCGTGGATATCTTACTCAGGAAGAGCTTAACATTATTATGCAAAGAAAGTTTTCCATTAAACGTTTAGAGCAAGTCAAAGATATTTTTGTTTTTGCATGTTTTACAGGACTTTCATATATCGATGTTAAAAACCTAAAAGAAAAGAATATTAGAACTTCATTTGATGGAGAGCTTTGGGTTATGAAGAAACGGCAGAAAACAAATACCGAATCAAATATTCTTCTATTAGATATTCCCAAACTAATTATTAACAAATATAAAGACAAGTGCTCCAATAATAAAGTTCTGCCTGTTTCAAGCAATCAGAGGATGAATTCCTATTTGAAGGAAATTGCTGATTTGTGTGGTATTGAGAAAAATCTAACATTCCATCTTGCTCGTCATACATTTGCAACCACGGTGACATTAGCCAGGGGTGTGCCAATAGAAACAGTTAGCAAAATGCTAGGACACACAGACATACGAACTACGCAGATTTATGCCAGAATAACCAATAGCAAGATTAGCCATGACATGCATGAACTCGCAGCGAAATTACAAGGAATGGATAAAATGTTAGCTCTTTAACAAAAACGGTTATACGAACATAGTGAAAGAATTAGAAGATTATGTCATCACATAGCATGTTACCATAATCTTCTAACCTTCCCCCAAGGTTTTAATAAAATAGTAGCGCTATACTATGACTCTCCAACTTCAATAAATGTCCTTGTTTATAGTATCTTTTGAAATACTGTCTTGAGAGAATGGTGCAATCGTATCTATATTGTCACAAGCATTAGTTTGCTGATTTTTAATATCAAACGGTGCAATACTGCTTTGTTTCGTTTCGCTTATCAGATTCTTTATATTATCAAAGTGAATAATCAAATATGCAGTAACTAAAAAAACTAATATTAGAACAGTTAATACTTTGTTACGACTCAGCAGCAAAGTTAACAATACATTGTGAGTATTATTTCAACAAATAATCTCCAGCCAATACTATTAAATATTTTCTTTGGGATATCGAAAAAACAGTAACCATATCGAAAAGGGAATACGAGGAGTTGAAACAACAATTATCGGCAGCCCTATCTTTGATTAAGGATTTGCAGATAGAAATCCAGTTGCTCAAAAACAGCCGCAACAGCAACACAAGTTCCACCCCAAGTTCACAAGATTTTGGCAGTGCCAACAAACACAATTTGAGGGAAAAATCGAACAGGAAAAGTGGTGGGCAAAAAGGTCATAAAGGGAGTTCGCTGAAGATGGGCGACAAGCCGGATGAAATCCAGAAATACACTCCAAAATACTGCAAACAATGTGGACAAGCGTTTACTGCTGATGCTATTTTTGAATTGCACCAAAGAAAACAAGAAGTAGTGGTTCCCCCAATCAAGCCCAAATTTATAGAACACCAATCGTATAGTTGCACGTGCAGTAAATGCAATATGCAAACAACAAGCAGTTTGCCATCGCATTTAAAGGCAAACATCCAGTATGGGGCAAATATCCAAGCCTTGGTAACTTATCTGTCGGTATATCAATATATGCCATCGAACAGGATAAAGAAGTATTTGGAAGACATTATGAATATATCGATGAGCGAAGGCACTATTTATAATATCATAAGCTCGATGGGCAATAAAGCGGCACCTGTTTATGAAACCATTAAAGAAAGGATAGCTACATCAAAGGTAGTTGGCGGCGATGAGTCAGGTGTAAAAATCGATGGGGATAAAGCCTGGTTTTGGGTTTTCCAAAATTCGTTGTACACTTTCATAAAGGTGGCTTACAGTAGGGGGTACAATAGCATTATTGAAACATTTTCCAATGGTTTTCCGGTTTCAATATATGTGTCGGACAGCCTGCCCGCACAATTGAAAATAAACACAAAAGCAAAACAATTGTGCCTTGCCCATTTAATGAGGGAATTGAAGAATTTTGAAGGTGCTTTAAATTGCACTTGGTCGCCAAAGTTAATGCAGGTTTTTAAAGATGCCATTTCTTATAAGAAGCAAATGGCAGTTGAAGATTATTTCGGGGCAAACCAAAAAGTAATAGGGTTCGAAAACCAATTAGCGGAATTATTACGGATTGACTATTCTGATAAACACAAAAAACTTAGGGCATTTATAAGGCGGCTGATAAAAAACCGGGATTCAATCTTAACTTTCCTATATCACTTGGAAGTGCCGCCCGACAACAATGGTTCGGAAAGGGCAATCAGGAATGCAAAGGTAAAAATGAAAATCTCCAACCAATTTAAATCATTCGATTTTGCCAACCATTATGCAGTTATCAGGTCGGTAATTGACACAACAATCAAAAATTCAAATAATGTTTTTGATGCCCTATCGTGTTTGGCTAATCAGAAATTAATTACTGCTGAGTCGTAACAATACTTTTACTAAACACAATGTCCTTTTTTGCTTTGGAATAACTTTTTCGTATTGTACATCAAGTTCTTGTCGAATAACTTGCAAACTATCATCTTCTCCAATTTTATCCTTAAATGATAAAATATCTTTTTCTATTGCTGTTATTGCTTCATCTGGCTATTTCGGTTCGAATAGTGCCGCTCATTTCGGAGTGGTTTGGTTCTTCGTCACATTTGGGGAATTACCCAGATTGAGATAGGATTATTTTCTTTCTGAGCAACTCGAAACTTGCCCTGCCATACATTTGTCGTTTAATGCTTTTTATTCTATTAACATGACCTTCAACAGGTCCATTGCTCCAATTAAGTTCGATTCCATTCTGAACCGCTTTGATATCCCGTTTAGCCCTCTTGCAAAAGTCTTTAATCCAGTTCGTTTATCCTTGGAGTTCTCAATTGATTTGATCCATTCCTGAACTTGACCTTCTCCTGTTTTTAGCATTGCTTTGAACTGCCTAACAAGAGTGCGTACTCTTGTTAATAGGGGCATGTTTTCAAAAAGTACTTGCATGTAGTTTCTTTCATCCGCATCTTCAATATGGCTGAGAGATAGTCCAATATACTTTGCAAGCTTTCGGGAACTTAATCGTTTGACGTAGGGAATTGGTTTGCGCCGCTGTTCAACATAACTCAATGCCGTTGATTCATTTGTCTTTTTAAGGAAAGAGATATAATCGTACGCCTGGGTATTCCCGCCTGTATATCTCATCTTACGAATATCGTTTATGATTTCGATACTTGTATAACCATCCGTTTTTATTTTGGATATGATGTAATTGGAGAACATCTCAATATTTGTTTGTTTCGTATGGGACTTCGGAATTAAAACATCTAGCTCAAAGTATAACCTCACAGTATTCCTACTAATACCAAGGTCTCTCCCAATTTTTCTTCTTGATAAGCCTTGCGACTGTAGTTCTTTTACCTTATTGAAAATCTCTTGTCTGGAATCTGGCTTTTTGGGTGAGTCAGGCATCTTCATTGTCTTGTTCGTGGTTGAGTTTTGCTGAGCGATTCCCTCAGTGTCGCTAAGCGTTTCTGTGGTCTTATCTATAAAGAGTTTACTTATCTCAGGCGATATGCTTTTAAAGAAGATATCTAAGGCATCTGATAGGTTCATTAACAGGTGAAACCGGTCTGCTATCTGAATTGTATTAGGGCAAATACAATCTATTGCAGATGAATATGAACTAGCCCTATCCCTTGTTATTGTTTCAATTTCCGGGTGAGTTCTTAACCAAGCTTTTAAATCTTCACTGTTTCTGGTTGGTAATAAGTCAATGGGTTTTGACGTTTCCATATCAACTAAAACCGTTCCGTAATTTACACCTTTACGAAATGCCCAGTCATCAACCCCAACTACTTTTAGTTTTTTTATTTGGGGTATTATTTGTTGATGAGCAAGCCGGGTAAGAGTCGAGCGACTAACATTAATCAACAGTTTTTCGGATAGCATTCGTCCGGTACCAGTTGACATTTCAATTGCGATGTCTGACAATAATCTGGTAACCCTGTCTGTTCTTCTGGCATAAGGAAGTATATTGTCATTTTGCTCAGTAAATACCTTCCTCTTGCAATTATCATTGCGACACTTAAATTTTCGAACCGTCAAAATCATTATAGAATCATACTAAAATACAGGTAGATCCGTTATTGTTCTTTCATAGTGATCATGTACAGAATAACTATATTTCTTACATACAGGACACTTTGCTCGCTTTCCGGTCAATGATGCATAAATGTGTATAGTTGGTGGTTTAAATTCAATATTCGAGACTCTGACTTTTGGAATATCAACAAGGCGTTTAATGTGCATATGTAATTGATTGTCAACTACATAAAGATACGAAAACAATGTCTATTTAACGATGAAAATCGCTGTCTTATTGCCTGTATATCAATTAATTAACAACAGTTACAGTTGTGGAATTTGTTCCCCAAAATTGACGAAGAACCGTTCTTTGCTCCAAAATTTCTCAAATTCTTCGGGTACATTATCGGCATCATCAATAATGGGTAGGTTTTCGAGGATGAATTTTTCAATTAGCTCACGCTTGCTGCGTAGTTGAGCTTCGCCCGAAAGTATATCAAGAATTTCTTTCCTCTTTTTATCCTGTTCCGCTTGTGTCGCATTTTTTAAATCGGCTAAAAGTTTCAGGATGTAGTTTACATTAATTTCGTCGCGATGAATTAATTCCAATTCAAAATCCACATCGTTCAAAATGGAAACTTTTTCTTTTTGATGGTCGAATTTTACTTTCTGCCACAAATCGAGGTATTTGCTCCGGTAGTCGTTAAAAAGTTGTTCGGACATCGAAAGGTCTTCCCACTTAAAATCTGAAAAAGTGGTCAATATATTTTTAACACGCAGTAAAGCCCTGAATGCCTGAATGAATTTCAATTCATCGTCTTCGCTTGTTAAGCCGTTTACACTATCAACAGTTGGGGCAATTTTTAGCAGTTCGATAAATGCCGCATTGAATTTAATTACATACTCCTTGTAGGGTTGCATAATTATTTCTTCAATGGCTTCCTTTTTACTGAATAGCGTAATAGCCTGGTCGGTTACTTTTTTTAGGTTACGGAAAACCACAATATTACCCTGCGATTTTTGCTCGTTTATAATTCGATTGGTACGCGAATAGGCTTGAATAAGTCCGTGATATTTCAGGTTTTTATCAACATAAAGTGTGTTTACCTTTTTTGCATCGAAACCCGTTAAAAACATATTCACAACCAGTAGAATATCAATCCGATTTTTTAGTTTTTCGGGTTTCTTCTCCCGGTCTTTCAATTTTTGAGATATGTCGTTGTAGTAATTATAAAATGTTTGGCTGTCTTTGGTCGAGAATTTTGAACCATACATTTTATTGTAGTGTGTAATGTATTCATCCAGTTTTTCACGACTATGAGCCGAAAAGCCATATGCTTCTTTAGGTTCTGCAGCAATTGGCAATTCATCGGGAATAGAGCCATCGGCATCAGCATCGTCTTCGTTGGCGTTATAACTAAATATGGTGGCAATGCGTAAATTGTGTTTGCCTTCCTCTTTCTTTTTCTGAAATATCTCGTAATACTTTGTTAGCGTTTCGATGTTGCTTACGCAAAACATTGCCGAATAATCTTTATTGTGCGTTTTACGGCTATGGTTGGCTAAAATATAATCTGCAATTTTTTCAAGCCTATCGGGCGATTCCATTAATTCTTTAGTGTCTATGTCTTCCACCTCAATATCGATACTGTTTTCGCTCGTATCTTTTTGCCGATATTTGCCCACGTATTCAACCAGAAATTTAAGAACGTTACTGTCTTTAATCGCATCGGTTATTACGTATTTATGCAAACATTTTCCAAATAATTCTTTAGTTGTACGTTTGCCCAATTCATTTTTAACGGCATTCTCGGCAAAAATGGGTGTGCCTGTAAAACCAAACATTTGCGGATTATTGAAAAAAGCATTTATCCTTTTATGGGTTTCGCCAAATTGCGAGCGGTGGCATTCATCGAAAATAAAAACAATGCGCTCATCTTGCATGCTTTCCATTTTGTGGAGATAGCGTTTTTTGCTAATGGCAGTATTTAATTTCTGAATAGTGGTTACTATCAGTTTTGTATCGTCAGCAAATTGTTTTACCAGTTCTTTGGTATTGTCTGTTCCATCGATACAACCTTTGCTGAAACTGTTAAATTCTTTGTTGGTTTGATAATCAAGGTCTTTGCGGTCGACCACAAAAACCACCTTTTTAACCTTGGGCAAGCGGGTTAAAATCTGGCTGGCTTTAAACGAGGTTAAGGTTTTGCCCGAACCTGTGGTATGCCATATATAACCATTTTTTCTGCTGTGCATTACCCTGTCTATTAATGCTTCAACGGCATAGTATTGATAGGGGCGCAACACCATTAGTATTTTATTGGTTTCGTTCAGCACCACGTATTTGCAAATCATTTTAGAAATGTGACAAGGCTCTAAAAATTCACCTGGAAAACCGTTCAGGATATTGGTTCGTCGCTTGTTTTCTTTGTCTGTCCAGTAAAAAGTTTGTTTGAACGACTGGTTGCGATTATTGGCGTAGTATTTAGTATTTACTCCATTGCTGATTACAAATACTTGTATGTATTGAAACAAGCCGGTGTTTGCTCCATACGAATGACGTTGGTAACGGTTGGTTTGGTTAAATGCTTCTTTCAACTCTAAACCTTTGCGTTTTAACTCTATTTGAACCAAAGGCAAACCATTGATAAGCAAAGTAACATCGTAACGGTTTTTGTATTTGCCCTCAACAGTAACTTGCTGCGTAACCTGAAACTGGTTTTGACACCAATGCTCGGTGTTCAGAAATTCGAAATACAGGTTTTCGCCATCGTCTTTTACAATGTGCTGTTTTTCGCGTAATGTTTTGGCTTTTTCGAACACCGAACCTTTGCTAAGGATATTCAATACCTTTTCGAACTCCTTTTTGCTGAACAGAATATTATTATGTTTTTCTAACTGATTTTTTAGGTTCGCTACTAAAGTTTTTTCGTCAGGAATTTTCACCAGACCATAACCCAACTTTTGCAGTTGCTCAATTAATTGGTTCTCTAATATTTGTTCGGTTTGTAGGCTCATAGTTTTTTGTATTCTTCGTCAAAAAAGGCTTCGATATCTTGTGAGTTTTCGAAAAAGACTTTAATATATTTTCTTTTGAAGGCTCTTAAAGTTTGTTTTTTTAACTCCGATTTTTTGAATCCTTCGTCCAAAAACATTTCTTCCGAAATTTTGATAGCATTTAAATCTGCAATTAATTCATCTTTAATTACGGGTAAATACCCCTCACTTCTTCCATATTCGACAAATAATCGCTGCGCAAATTGTTTCTGAGGAAACCAGTCGTTGCGCGATGTATCACAATAAATTTCTAAGAACTTAATAAGTAGACTATCTTTTTCATCTTTCGTAAGTTTCTCGTAAAATATACCGATTACATAGGTAGCTTTATTTTCAGGTTCCCATTCGTTATTGCCTATTACAGAAGTTACATTATTAATGATTGCCTCTCGCTCTGCTAATTTGAAATCTAATTTATATTTCTCTAAAAGGGTACAAAAATCCTTATCCGCATAAGATAACCAATCATTCCCCTTTAATTTTTGAGCTATTTGTAAAACAAATTCATCCTTTTCTTCACTAATTAATTTCTCAATTAGTTTATTGAATTTTTCTTTTGTGTTCAGGTTAAATTTTAGCGCATTATATATGTCAAGTATTTTTTTACTCAAACCTAAAGAACTATCATAATCGGTAGTAAGCATAGCCGAAAAATCGGATAAGGAATCATCGCCAGTCAAACTCTTATAGATACCTGACCATTTGTTGTTTATTATTTTAGTTTTTTGTCTGGATGAAAGTCCTTTCTTATTTTTTTGAATAGGTAAAGTGGAAAATTCGGAGGTGTTAACGCTAATTACATTTCGTGTAGATGCCTGTATAAAACTATATTCAATAAAGTCTTTTATGTTGACTTTTTTATCGATTATATCTGCAATGTTTTGTTTGCCATGTATAAGAATGCAGTTTTGCCTTATGCCATTTCTAACCGAATCAATGAAATTCTGTTTTAATTCTTCATGTGAAATGAAAATACCCAAAGTACCTTCAATTTTTGAGTTAATTTTACCCAAAAAGGAATAGAGTTTAGATGCTGCAAGTGTCTTGTTATCTTCCCATTTCGTTTCAATAAGAAATACCTTATTGTAAATTAAAATTGCACCATCAATTTCTTGCGAACCATCCTTTGTTCGGTATCGTGCATTTATGAGTATTTCTTTATCCTCAAAAATCTTGTTAATCAATTTTTCAAATGCAGTACCTCTGGGAATAGGGTCTAATTCTTCTATTTGGTCATATATCGTTCTATAACTCATAGTTTATACACAAAACATTTGTTGTAAAAGGCTCTTTTTGTATTCTTTGGTTTGCTCAATTTTACTTTGGCAAACGTTTATCTTCTTGTCGATGGAAGTTAGAAAATTAGCGATTTTGATTTGTTCTTCAATAGAGAATGGTATTTGAAAGTTCATTTTCTTAATATCCTTTCCAGTAAAACCTTTAATAGATGTTCCTTGACTTAAACTTAAAAAACGATGTGATTTTGCGCAAAAATAGTAAGCCAAAAAAATGGGATTAATATTCTTTGGAATAAAAATGAACTACCCCGCCGCAGAGCAGCGGGGTATCGGGACACTACCATAAAGCTAGTTGACTACTTTTATGGAGCGTTTTATACTCTTTTTCAATCCCTTGTTCTTTTACATATTTTGATATTGTTAATTCATCTCCAAAACGACTTACAGTATTTACAAAATATCCATCAGTCCAGAACTCACCTCCCCAAAGTTGCTTCTTGACTTCGGGATATTGACGAAATACCTCTTTAGCCGTAATACTTTTTATTATAGTAATTATCTTGGTACAGCTATAGATGGGCACACTTTGCAACAAAAAATGCACATGATTATTATCTGTGCCAATCTCTAAAAAGTATATCTGATAGCGTTTGGAGATTTCAAGGCAGATATCTTTTATCCCTTCATCCACACGTTCATCAAATACCGTTCGTCTATATTTAGCTGGACATACAAAATGATACAAAAGTACCGATACATTGTGCGACTTATGGATATATTTACTTTTTTGCATATTCAAATATACTCATTTACGCCGCAGAGCGGCGGGGAACTAACCCCGTAGCGATTAGAAAAATCTTGACTTGTACAAACTTCTTCATTTGTAACTGCAAACTTCCCTGTTCCAACTCTTGAAACAATTAATACACTATTCTTGGGAATTAATTTTGTCGCTGATTCTTTTAAAGCTTTTTCTGAAATATACCTTGTAATTGAAATGTTTATAACATCATTCTCTGCTAAATCAGAACTTGAAATCCATGGGATTTTTCCTTGCCAATAATTCTTTTTTCCACTATCGGGAGTTCCACCTCCAATAATTCTTCCAATTTCACCTAATTTCTTCTTCTCCCACTTTGGAAATTCATTTCCATTATCATCTTTAAATCGCAGTTCTTGTGAGAATATTTTTTGCATCATGCCCTTTTTGTACTCTTCCAAAAGGGCTTTCTTTTCTTTGAGTTGGGCTAAACGTTTGTCGATAACTATAAGGAATGAAGCGATTTGCGTTTGTTCGGGAACAGTGGAAGGAGCAAATATTTTATCGTGCAGAACATAGGCATTGTTAATCTTCATATCGTTTTTAGCTCCTTTTTTTACCAAAGGGCGTAAATAGCGGTTGGTATTTGCATCTAAGGAAAAGTGGTAATCTAAAAACTCACCTGTCGCATTTTTCTCTTTTACTTTGTACACCGCATAAAGTGTCGATACAATTCCTGCTTTTCCTTTGTTCAGTTTTATAATTCCAAAAGGATTTGCTTTTAAAGGGCTTTTGGTGTAAACAATATCACCTGTTTCAACCACTCCGTAATTATGCACCGATGCTCCAGCATACGACCTGCCAAGGTGTTTAATTTGGTTTACAATCCCCAATTCTCCCGAAACAGAAAGCACTTCGGTTTTGTCGTATTTTAAATCGGTATTTAGTTTTTTCGATTCGGCTAAATAGTGATTTAATGGTTTGTATTCCCATTCCTGTGTAAACTCAGGGAAACGTATTTCTGGTTTGCTCTTTATATTCCCCATCGTCTTTTTATGTAGAGTAAATTCCCACTTTTAGGATTATAATTTGGATAATATTCTTGTTTGAAAATATTGAATGTATTCGCACTTTTTTCAATCAGGTTGTTTTCAAGTAGATACATTAATGCAATGGACGGACTGCGAGACTCGCCAAGGCTGCAATAAATAAAAACATCGTTTCCTTGCTTAATATGCTCGCGAATAAAATCCAATGCCGGATTAATCATTTCATCGTTTACATACTTTGGGTCAATACCATCAATCATATTCAAATAAATTGCAGATGCCTCTCTCTTAAACAAATAATATGGGTTGTCTGGATTACAGCCCCGCCCTTGCCAGCCAACAACAGATTGGTGTGTTACGTATCCGTTTGCACGGTTCAAGGCACAAACTATTTTCATCCCTTTTTGTCGGGCTGTCTGGTATTCCTCTTTTACGCCAACAAATATTTGTGTGTCTTTAATATGAATCATATTATTCCTGGGGATTTTCGGGTAATTCTTTTTCGTCGGAATTTTTGCCTAAAGCTGTTTTGACATTTAACGAGGTAACTACTTTTTTACCTGTTTTTGCTTCTAATTCCTTGCGCGCAACCTTGGCTACATTACCACCTTGTTTCGCTACTTTTTTGCTTTGGGCAAAAGTTTTAGGGTTTGTTGCTTGCGAGATATCTTTTGTTGAAGCTTCGGCAAGCATGTTTAAAATCAACTCGGTGTTGGTCATGTTATCTCTCAGGTTCTCTTTTTTCAAACCTTTTAGAACTTTGTATTCTTTGGTTGACTTGTCTGCCCAAGCTTTGGTAATAATATCGGTAAGTGTTGCAAATTGAACGCCCTCTTTTAAGCCCCGCTTTTTCCACTCATCGGTCAGCTCTTTCCGAATTTCAATACTTTTTAGTCGTTGGTTTATCCAGTTCTCAGAATATCCCAATTTAATATATTGTTCTAAAGCACGGTCGATGGTTATTTCGGGGTCTTGCAATTCGTCAATTCGTTCCGAAGCCAATTGTGCCAACCACTGTTTAAATGGCTCTGCTTTCGGCGATGGGATAGATTGGATAAGTCGAAACAGTTGTTCTGTGTCGGCTACATCGGTCTTCCGCATTTTGCCGTCTTTTGCGAGCATTTTCAAAGCGTGACAATTCGTCACGGTTTCATTTCCTTCTGCTTTTAAGCGTTGTTTCAGCTTTCTCCAATATGCAGTCGGGTCTAAACTTTCCGTTAGAATTGTAATTACATCAACAATTGAGATATACCATTTCTCTTGCTCCGAATCCCAGAGTGTACGTACCTTTTGGTCTTCAAATACTTTTATTTGCTTTTTCTGTACCATAAGCTAAAGTTTAAAAAGGTGTATCAATATTTAGTTCTTTACAAAAAGATGCAAGCTCGTTATTGTTTGCATTCATCTCAATTTCAAGTTCCTTTAGGCGTTTCGAAACTGCTTTTATGTCCACGGGTTCTTCCTCAACAAATGTATTTACATATCGCGGAATATTTAAGTTGAATTCGTTTTCTGCAATCTCTGAGAGTGGTGCAACGTAGCTATATTTATCAACTACTTTACGCTCGCGATAGGTCGAAATAATGTTGTCAATATCTGCTGCGCGCAAGGTATTTTGCGTTCCTCTTTCAAAATGATGGCTTGCATCAATGAAGACAACATCTTTTGGATTCTCCCGGCATTTTTTGAATACCAAAATAGATGTTGGAATTGGTGTGCCATAAAAAAGATTGGCTGGTAATCCGATTACCGCGTCCAAATAATTTTTTTCTTCAATCAGTAATTGTCGGATATGTAATTCTGCACTTCCACGAAACAAAGCTCCATGAGGCAAAACAATTGCCATAGCCCCGTTTTCAGCTAAATGGTGAATCATGTGTTGCACAAAGGCAAAGTCAGCTTTACTTTTTGGTGCTAATTTTCCGTATTGGCTAAAGCGGTCGTCGGTAGTAAATATCTGGTTGGCACTCCAATGTGCCGAAAAAGGCGGGTTTGAAACTATGGCTTCAAACTCATAGCCGAGATGTTGTGGATGTTCTAAAGTGTCTTCCTGTTTAATGTCGAATTTGCGATAATGCACATCGTGCAAAATCATATTCATTCGGGCAAGGTTGTAGGTTGTGCGGTTTAGTTCTTGTCCGTAAAAGTTGTTTACACTTTCAACTTCTTTGGCTACCCGCAATAATAGCGACCCCGAACCACACGTTGGGTCATACACCGATTTTAATTTACTTTTTCCGGTTGTTACCAACTTTGCCAAAACCATACTTACCTGTTGTGGCGTATAGAATTCTCCTGCTTTTTTCCCTGCTCCGCTGGCAAATTTACCAATCAGATATTCATACGCATCGCCCAATACATCAAGTTCAGTGTCTTTTAGTTTGAAATCAATTTTTTCGAGGTGTAATAAAACTTTTGCAATTAACTTGTTTCTGTGAAATGGTTTTTTCCCAAGTTTGGTGCTGTTCAAGTCCATGTCTTCGAAAAGATTGTCGAAATCTTCTTCGCTTTCTGTTCCCATGGTACTTAACTGAATATTTATCAGAATCCGTTGAAGGTCTTCAAGTATAAAACTTGTTGAGTTTTCATTGTCATCAGAACCATACTCTGCTTGGCTTTCAGCCGCTATTGAAACATTCTGATATTCCTCATTTTCTTCGTTACCCCGTTTTGCAATTTCACAAAACAATTCCGACGGTTTAAGAAAATACCCCAGCTTGTTTAAAGAGTCTTCTTTTATGGCTTCAATAAATTCTTTTCCAACATCGGAAGTTTCATCTATTTCCTTGAATTTTAATTTATCAGGTTGTAATATCTTGTTTGCATGGATTTCCATTTTTTCGGAGAGGTATTTATAAAAGATAAAACCGAGAATGTAATCCCGGAATTCATCTGCATTCATTTTGCCTCTCAAAGTATTGGCTATGTTCCAGAGTTGTTGTTCTAATTGTTTTTTATGGTCTTCAGACATTCAGTTTGTAGTTAATTTCAAAAAATAAAAGCTTAAAAATACAGATAAGCTTTCAGAAAAACGGTGCGCTTGGCAAAAATAGCTCTTTTGGTTTTTCAAGCGAGGGTTTTTTGTGTTAGGAGGGCTGTCTTAAAGCTTGTTGCTTAGCTATGTGTGCGGGATTTCGTAACATTTCACTTTCAAATCCGCACATAGATAATTTGTTCTTCAATATTCCAAATTTTACGCCAATAGTCAAAGACGAATTGGCGGTTATGCAACAAAGTGCTACGGCTGGTTTACATGCTGAAATCCGCATTGTATATTGCTTTTATTATAGCCATGTGCTTTATTTTCTGTTTTTTCTTAATTAACAATCAATACATTATTTGTTAAAATACCTATCCTGAATAATTCATGAGAGTAAAAAAAAACGGGGGAAAACAAAGTTATCTCATTGATACATAGTATCTTTGAGTTGCAAAAACGACATTTTCCCCATGAATAAAGATACAAATAATAATGTTTCGCCAAAAGGTAAAATTTCACACCCAAATCAAGCACAACTTTTCAATCTATCTGGTTTAGGGGGAAAGAAAGTCGAAGTAAAGTTTACCATGGAAAAAACCTCAAATGATGGAGGGTTGCTATTATTACGTGAAGTGGAAAAGCAGATTGGTTTGATTAGCGGCTTGGCAAATTGCATAAAGGACGAGCGCCACCAGTCATACGTGGAGCATAGCATAAAATCGATGTTAAGCCAGCGTGTGATGCAAATAGCGGCAGGTTATGAAGATGCCAACGATTGTAATGCGTTGAATGACGACGAAATATTAAAGTTATGTGCAAACCAGAAAAAAGCACTTGCCACCCAACCAACAATAAGCCGTTTTGAAAACAAAGTAAATACCAAAGAGCTGTACAATATGGCAAAGGTTTTTGTTGACCAATTTATGGCATCCTATGAAAGTGAACCAGGTATTGTTATCCTTGACCCTGACGACACCAATAGTTTTACTTATGGGCAGCAAGAACTTACATTGTTCAATAATTACTATGGCGATTACTGTTACATGCCTTTGCATATATACGAAGGTTTTTCAGGTAAATTAATAACTACCATCCTTAAGCCGGGGCGCAGGAGCAAAAGCGTTAATGTGTTTTCTATCCTAAAAAGGATAATAATATACCTGCGAGAGCAATGGCCAGAAACAATGATTATTATCCGTGGAGACAGCCATTTTTGTTCAAAAGAATTGATGGACTGGG
>Ga0075120_10001917_pt1 | contig 15563 bp, 6 predicted proteins | sample AntAceMetag02UKL_FD_69792 | JGI IMG/M metagenome (GOLD analysis project Ga0075120, IMG submission 69792) | Saline lake microbial communities from Ace Lake, Antarctica - Antarctic Ace Lake Metagenome 02UKL | ecosystem: Environmental > Aquatic > Non-marine Saline and Alkaline > Saline | place... | reverse complement strand
TGGTGCACGTGGGTGATTAACTCAGAGGCTAGAGTGCTTCCCTTACAAGGAAGAAGTCGTAGGTTCGAATCCTACATCGCCCACCATTTTTTTATAACAATTTTATTCAGATGGAAGTTCGCGAGGATTCGTATCTATTTTCTGGGTTTCCTGAAGATTTTTCTTGGTTTGCTGAACTCCCAACTCTTCAAGTTTGCGGACTGATGGAACTATCCGGCTCGTAAAAGAACCAACCGCTTTATTATAATGTTTCACCGATGCATCCAAACTCGATCCGACTTTCTCAAGATGTTCCTGGAATGTACAGATACGTTCGTAAAGCTCAGTGCCTGTTTCTGCGATCTGTTTGGCATTTTCAGTTAGCTTTTGTTGCTGCCAGCTCATGGCAACGGTTCTGAGTAATGCAATTAAAGTCGTAGGAGTTGCAATGATGACTTTGTTCTGGATCCCATCTTCGATGAGTTTATTGTCGAGTTCCAAAGCTGCTGAGAAAAAGGACTCGCCAGGCAGAAATAGGACTACAAAATCAGGCGCATCTTCAAACTGTTTCCAGTAATTCTTTTTTGAAAGTTCGTTCATATGATGCCGTACTGCACGGGAATAGGCGATCTTGGCAGCTTCTCTTTTTTCATCTGTCTCGGCTTCATACGCTTCCATAAAATATTTTGTCGGTGCTTTGGAATCGACGACAATACTTCTATGTCCGGGCAGGTACACAATTAAGTCCGGTCGAAGTTGTCCATCCTCTGTTTTCACGCTGACCTGCTCTGAAAAATCACAATATTCGGACATGCCTACCAATTCGACAACCCGTCTGAGCTGCAATTCACCCCACTTGCCGCGCACTTCTGGACGCTTGAGTGCATTCTTTAATCCTGCAGTTTCTTTCTTCAGATTATCGCTGGAATTCGCCAGTTGAGTGATCTGTTCTTTCAAACTGCCGAGATCTTCTTTCCTGAGATTCTCAATCGTTTTTATTTCACGATTATATCTTTCAAGGGAATCTTTCAATGGCTCGAGCGTTTCTTCGATCGCCTGTTTTCCGAATTCACTTTTCGTTTTCTCGAGTATGGTTTCCAAATTTTGCTTTGCCAGTTTCAGAAAAGTTTCATTATTGCTTTTGAGCGCGTCGGACGAAAGCGCATTGAAAGTGTCCCTTAGACTCTCTGTTGCTTGTTTGAGCAGTTCTTTTTGCTCAAGGATGTTCTTCTCTGTTTCCAGGACTTTTGTCCCGAGCCGTGCACCTTCTTCTTTTTGTTTTTCCAGCTGCTCTCTGAGTGAGGATATTGTAGCTTCAAGTTTTTCTTTTTCAAGTTTGATCTCTTCGATATACTGAACATTTTGGAGTAGTTTTGTTTCTGCTATCACTTTTTCATTTTGCAATTCATCTGTGCGCAGGTTCTTTTTCTCAATAGAAGAAACTCTTTTTTGCATAAGAAAATAGGTGACCAAGACGCCTATGATCAAGCCAATGACCAGCGGAATTACTGTGTTTATCATGCCCACATCCCGAAATTTATTTTTGCATATGAATTCTGGCAATCTCAATTAATTATGTCAAAATTTACATGATTATAATCGGCAAATAAAAAAAATAAAAATTTTTTGAGTGGTGTCGTCACAAAATGAGCATTTTAATGATATATATATAAAGAGAATGATATAGATGGAGAAAAATGAGCAAAAGAATTAACGTGTATGGTGGATAGCTGAAAGGATAGCAGGTTGTATCCGAAATGATAGATATCCGCAGTATTATGACAATAACACCAAAATGGTTTATTGTGTATGTTATGCAACCAATAACGAGTTCATATATTGAAATAGTAACCAAGGGAAATACCGTTTCCTATAATAAAACAGCAGGTAAAAACAAATTCACTTGAACAGACCTATCTATAGTACTTCCCAAAATAGATAGGTTTTCTTATTGACAAGAAATTCGAACATTGTAGAAAAGAATTATGAAATGGAATAGTGAGATTGCCGGGAATACTCCTTTACGAATTACCTTTGCGGTAAGGAGGAAAAGCAGAATAAAGGAATAAAAATAATTAAGAGGAAAGAATGAAAAAATTATTGATAGCACTGATAGCAACATTAGCTATAACAGTATGTTATGCAGACACAATAGTTGTTGACTGTAATGGTGGAGGTGATTATCTAACCATACAAGCAGGCATAAATGCGGCAAGTGATGGAGATATAGTTCTTGTTAAGAATGGAACATATACAGGAGCAAATAACGTAAACCTATCTTGGGATGGAACAGAGAAAAACATAACAGTGACATCTGAAAATGGGTCTGATGATTGCATTATACAAGGAACTGGTACTGAAAAAGCTTTTAATCTAAATGAAGCAGAGACTGAGTATCCTCAGGATAAGATAATTGGTTTTACTTTAAATAACTTTAACATTGGAATCTCATGTACTGAGAGTCCTGGTTTGCTTATTTACAATAACGTAATTCAAAACTGCAACAGCCATGGTATATTTATTCATGATTGCGAATATTGTCTAATTACCTATATTGATTTTGATAATTGCAATTGTACAGTGTCTACTCGTAATGGTGGAGGAATTTCAACTGATTCCCCCGGATTAATAGCTTACAATAATATTGAAGACTGTACTTCAAATCAAACCAATAAACATGGCAAAGGTGGTGGTATTTGGGCCACACATGAAGATATGACAATAAGAAATAATACTATATCATATTGTACATCAAACCAAGGTGGAGGCATTTATGCATATTCCGCAGTTATATATGATAATACAATAGAAGATTGTAGTGTACAAGGTTGGGGCGGTGGTGGAATATACGGAGGGGAATCTATAGAGCTTAATACGATAAGACGATGTTCTTCGGAAGTGGTACCCGATGGTACAGACGGATGGGGAGGATACGGAGGAGCCATATTAGATGGCGCATATATCCATAATAACCTATTCGAAGAGAACTCATCAGAAAACGGTGGAGCTGTAACCATTAGATGGCAAGAAGGAGCAGAAATAATTGGAAATGAATTCTACGATAATACGATGTCTGCTGGTACATTAATATTTTCCGGTGCAAGTGCTATTGGTGTCGAATGTGATAATGTCCTAATTTCGGATAATATTATTGTAGATGGAGTAGGATGGGGTGGTGGTGGTGCGATATGTGCAGGATACTATGTGACAGATATTGAAATTATTGAAAACACAATTGTGAATAGTGGAGATGAGTCTGGAATTTATATTTGCTCAACTTCTGGGAATAATAATGATACTATCTTCAATAATATTGTTGCTAATAATGATGCGGGAATTGTAAGCGAAACACAGATAGAAGTAACATATTGCGATTCTTACGATAATGGCTATAACCCTTCATACAATTATAGTGGTGTTATTGTAGGCGAAGGCTGCATCTCAACAGATCCCTTCTTCAACGATCCTTTCAACGGAGACTACTCCCTCCGCTGGGATGCCACACATTTCTCCCCCTGCATAGACACCGGCGATCCGGATGAGCAATACGAGGATGCTGACGGAACCCCTGCGGATATGGGAGCCATTCCTGCTGCTACACATGACTACTTCAAAGATGACTATGATAATGAAGAATTTGATAACGTGGACTGGATTTCATTCCCTGTGCTGAATAGAACTACTACAGGTTATGCAGAAGCATTAGGTCTGTTGCATAGAGAAGAATTAATTGATATCATAGCTCAATCTTATGAAGATGACATCCTCGATCATGTGCTGTTTGAAAATGAAGATGCAGTATGGTTTAATGTTCAATGGCAAACAAATCTAGTTGATGGTAATTTCGATAGCAAGCAGGGTTATATATTTGAGCTTCAGAATGGATATGATGATATTCCTGTAAAAGGGATCTCCGGGACATGGCTGAATCCAAGCACTCCGATACAGCTCTATGCGAACAAAGTAAACTGGGTTGGGTGCTTCCTTGAAGAGTCTGCATTATTTGAGGATGCCTTTGAATCCATCGAAGACGAATGGACTTCAATAAGGTCTGAACACTGGGCAGTTAAACGCGATCCCTTAGAACCTACACCACATATAAGAGGTACGGTCAATCCGGGAGAATTGTATAAGATCTGGGTAGAAAACGATTGCACGCTCATCTGGAACAATTCGGGAGGTGGTGTCGAACCTTACGTAAGAGAGGAAACAGATTACTTCACCTATACCGAGACTGTTGATTACATGGCTATCGATATTGATACGGTATATTCCGACACAACTGTCACAGAGATCGCTGTATATGGCGACGAGGAATGTCTCGGGGCAACGAAGATTTATGACGACGAATATCCTGTGCAGATCCTTGCCTATACCCCCGAGGAAACCAAAGGAGGAGGTGACCTCGATTTCAGGATATATTACGAAGGACAAAAACAGGCAGAGACAAAATCAGTCCCCTATATCACCTACAACAAGGAAACACAGGCGTTCTCTTCCCAACCCCTAAACTATGATCGTAACGGTTTTGCACGAGTTCAGTTGAATACGGAGGAATCCTCCTCGCTTCAGCAGCTCACCTTATTGCAGAACTATCCCAATCCCGTACATACAAATTCAACACAGATCAGGTTCATGCCGGAGCAGGATGCTGCACATACCGAACTGAATATCTACAATCTACGGGGACAATTAGTATGTTCCATCGACTGCGACGGAATCATCTCATCCGGAACCAAGGATGCGTATTATTCGATTTCGTGGGACTGCAGAGACAGGTATGGTAAAGACATAAAGAACGGCATCTATTTCTATAAACTCACCTCAGGTGAAAAGAGTGCTGTTCACAAGATGTTACTTATGAAATAATATTGAAATGAATCCCTTATACCCCCTCTCTGAATTTCGGAGAGGGGGACAGGGGGTGAGGTACATAATGAAACACTTTATTTCGATTATTGTTCTCTTAATCCCGTTACCCTTTTCTTTTATTTGGTCATCGACCATTATCGTTGACATAAACAGTACAGGAGACTATACAAGTATACAAGAAGGTATTGATAACTCGCAAGATGGTGATGTTATCCTTGTTTATCCGGGAACTTATTATGAGAACATAGACTACAGCGGGAAGAACATTGCGGTCGCCAGTAAATACTACACCACAGGGGATGAATCGTACATTAAAAACACTATTATTGATGGGAACGATAACGGAAGTTGTGTAAAAGTTCATAATGGTGAAACATATGTCAGCCTGATAGGTTTTACTATTCAACACGGCTCTGGGCATACTCTCACCTATGTTTACGGTGGAGGAATATATATAAAACAAACATCGGGAGATGTTGACATAAACATTTTTCATTGTGTAATACAGGATAATATATCACAATATGGTGGAGGAATTTATATAAATTATCCGGCGGGGCTTACTCTAAAAGGAACAACAATTCGAGGTAATCATGCGAGCATAATAGGAGGTGGTATATATAAGGGTGGCTATGTTACTATAAATTTTTCCCAGCAAGATTTATGTAATATCTATATGAATTATTCTCCAATGGGAAGTGATATTTCTAATAACATAGATGATGTGTCAGTATATGTTGATACGTTTACGGTACAGGAACCGGATAAATTCTATGTGTATTCAAGGAATGATAGCGTTTCAATGAATATCCTTCATCACAAGATTGAACAAATTAATCATGATATCTATGTCTCTCCTGATGGCAATAATGCTAATAGCGGCTTGAATTGGAGCGAAGCATTTCAGAACATCTACCATGCACTCATCATGGTGAAATCGGACAGCACACATCCGAATACTATTTATATTGATGAGGGCACATATTCACCATCCACAACCAGTGAGTTCTTTGCACTTGGAGGGAAGGAGAATATCTCAATAATCGGAGCAGGAAAAGAACTGACAATTCTGGATGCTGAACAGACAGGTATCTTATTTCAGTTAAATAGAATTTCAAATTACTTAATCAAGAATTGTACGTTAATGAATGGAGAAGGAAACTATGTTGGTGGAATAAATATTAATTATAATTCTTCGGCACATTTTGAGAATATTATATTAAAAGATAATAATTGCGATCGTGGTGTTTCTCAATTTTTTTTATACTCAGATTGTGAAGCATCATTAAATAATGTTAAGATAATATCGACAGATGAGATAAACGGAGTTGCATTAAGTTCAAGAGTGAATACTTTGTTACTACTTAATAACTGTAAAATAATGGATAATATAGTGAATCCTGATAAGTATAATTTTGGAGCTATGTCATGTAGCAATAATTCGTGTCCAGTAATAATAAATACAAGTATAATAAACAATTATGGGATTATTAGTAGCGGTATTGCAATGTTATGGAGTTTTGATAGTATGTATTTGATAAATTGCACTATCGTTGATAACAAGGACTGCTCAGAAGGTACAATACGTTTAGTGGATGATAGCCATATAGTACTTATAAACACTATTATAAGAAATGATCCTGTAATAGAGATCTACTTCCATCCCCAGTATGCACCAAATTCTGCTTCTGTTGAATATTGTAATATCGAGGGTGGCATAGATGCAATAGATACAAATAATAATGGCATAATATATTGGGGAGAGGGCAACATAGATGAAGATCCGCTGTTTGTTGGAGGTGATCCATTTAGTTATGAGTTAACAAAATATTCTCTCTGCATAGATGCAGGTACACCGGACACAACCGGTCTGCATCTTCCTGCAACGGACTTGGCAGGTAATCCAAGAATATTCAACGGGAGGATAGACATTGGTGCCTACGAATGCCAGGATACATTTGGTGTTGATATTCCAGACACGAGCTTTATTCATAATTTGTATCTTTTCCAAAATACCCCGAATCCTTTTACGAATGAGACGGAAATACTCTTTATCACAGCGGATTATGAGCGGGTTGAAGATTATTCACTTTCCATATATAATACCAAAGGACAACTAGTCCGCAGGTTCGACGGAAGTACAAATAATTTTTGGATAAAGACAAAGATTGTGTGGGATGGAACAGATAAATATGGGAAACAGGTCGCTCCGGGTACGTATTTATACAAATTGGAGTACAACGGGCATGCGGTGGTGAGGAAGATGGTTCGGCTTCGCTAACGCTACGCAATTTAAAATGTAAAATGTAAAAATTGAAAATTTAAAATGGAGAATGATTTGGAGTCGACGACTCAGTCATCGCAAGCGCATACAATACTAGAATGGAGGTATGCTATGAGTAAACTAATTCCCTTAATTCTAACAGCGATTATGTTTGTGATCTCCTTCCCTCTTTTAGCTGATGATGATTCTATAACCTACACAGAAACCTTCACACATTTAGGACCGGAAGGAGGAGATCCTGAATATGTCTTTGCCGAATTTATTGAGAACTGGAGTTTATACAGTGTTTCTCAAAAATTCACTTCCGGAACTAAAGAATTTTACGAGCCGATAATATATTTTTGTAATGCTGAATATCAATTTGACTGCGAGAAAATCTTTAATGACAAAGAGTACAAGATCAAATTATTCAAAGATAGATTTCATAGGAAGAAATCCAAACCAAAACCTTATACCCCAAATCCCAATCCTCAAACCATAACCGTTGATATCAACGGCACAGGCAATTATACGACCATACAGGATGGAATCGACAATGCATCGGATGGTGATATAGTACTTGTATATAGCGGAACTTATTATGAGAATATAGACTACAGCGGGAAAAATATTACGGTTGCAAGTAAGTACTACACGACAGGAGATGAAGCATATATCAATAGTACAATAATCGATGGGAATAATAATGGGAGTTGTGTATTAGTTAATTCAAATGAGAATAATGCTTGCCTTACGGGAGTTACACTCCAGCATGGGAACGGTTATTATACGAATAATACCCATTTTGGCGGTGGCATAAACATACATGGCGCTTCAATGACAATTGAAAAATGCAATATAAAAAATAATAATGCCGGAGCAGGAGGAGGTATTTACGTTGGTGTTTCACAGAACACTTTAATAAAAGGTACAAAAATACATAATAATTTTTCATCAGTTCAAGGTGGAGGAATATGCAAGAAAAATGATGCCCAAATTACTTTTTCACAACAAGATTTATGTGATATATATATGAATTACTCACCAATGGGAAGTGATATTTATAATTACGATGAAGATGTGACAGTTTTTGTCGACACGTTTACGGTAAAGGAGCCAGATAAATTTTATGTATATGCGGATGAAAGCAGTATTACCATGGATATTCTTCATCAAAAGATGGTACCTATAAATGATGATGTCTATGTTTCAATTAATGGCAATAATGTCAATAGCGGTTTGAATTGGAATGATGCCTTTAAAAATATCTACCATGCATTCATTATGGTAAAATCGGACAGCTCACATCCCAATACTATCTATGTTGATGAGGGCACGTATTCACCCTCATTAACCGGTGAGTTTTTTGCGCTTGGTGGTAAGAATCATATCTCTTTAAAAGGAGCAGGAGAAGAAATCACTGTTCTTGATGCGGAGCAGACATGCAAATTAATTCGCTTGCATGACATTCATCATTTTACTATAAAAGATTTAATGCTTCAAAACGGCTATGGTGTCCAGGCAGGGGGGTTTGGAATGGACTGTTGTTCATATATTAATTTTAAAAACATGAAAATTATTAATAATGATATATCAGATAATTTATCTATAAATTGGATTGCGAATGACAGCAATATAATTTTTTATAACGTTGATTTTTTAACAGATTATGACTACGTTAATGCTAAATTATTTCATATTAATGCACTTCGAGAATCAGGTTTCATTAATTGCATAATGAGGGGGAATAAGAACAATAATCCGGAAATAAATAATTTTGGAGCAATCGCGTCAGATTATTATAGTTACCCGATATTGATAAACTGTGAGATAACAGATAATTATGGTGATGTTGCCAGTGGCATACGTCAAATGTGCAGTCCGGATGATGCGATGTATCTGATTAACTGCACGATATGTGGTAACGACAATTGTTCAGAAGGCACGATCAGCTTGGTTGATGATGGACATATAAAACTTTATAATACCATTCTTATGAACGATCCTGCAACAGAAATATGGTTTCATCCACAACATGAGCCCAATTCAGCTTCTGTGGAGTACTGCAACGTAGATGGGGGCATAGATGCAATAAATACAAATAACAACGGAACACTTACTTGGGGGGACGGCAACATAGACGAAGACCCACTGTTTGTAGGCGGAGATCCGTTCAGTTATAAGTTAACGGAATATTCACCCTGCATCGATGCAGGCACATCGGACACAACGGGACTGCATCTCCCTGCCACGGACTTAGCAGGTAATCCGAGAATATTTAATGGTAGGATAGATATTGGTGCATACGAATATCAAGGATATGGCATAGACGAACCGGATACAAGTTTTATTCATAATTTGTATCTTTTCCAAAATACCCCGAATCCTTTTACGAATGAGACGGAAATATTATTCATCACAGCAGATTATGAGAGAGTAGAAGATTACACATTATCTATATACAATACCAAAGGACAGCTTGTTCGCAGGTTTGACGGAACTACCAACAATTTTTGGGTAAAAACAAAGATAGTCTGGGATGGCACGGACGAACTAGGCAGGCAGGTAACACCTGGAACTTATCTGTATAAATTAGAGTATAACGGGCATGCGGTAGTGAGGAAGATGGTTTTGTTGCGATAAAGCGCATAAGCGTAAAAGCGTGAAGGTGGAGTGTGGAGCGTGGGATGTTGAGCGAATGGCGATCGTTTATTTACAATAATCGAAAAATCTCCTCTAATAAGAGGAGTACTCCACCAGCTGGCGGAGGGAGGTGTGTTTCTTTTACCTCACCCTCTAGCTTCTTCAGATAGTTCGGAATACGCTCCGACATGTAACCCTCTCCTAAAAGGAGAAGGAATAAAAGGAAGGAATTAAAAAAGCATAATTTCCATAAATATTGACACACTGGATCAGATATCCAAATCAGCAAATACTTTAATGGAGGTACATATGGCAGAAAGTATAGAATGTAAAACTGATTTAACCGGACTTTTCGATGAAGACGATTATATGTATTTTTACGGTGAAGAAATCACAGAAAAGCGTGCCGACGAAGTTGTTCAATTCCTTATCGATGAGCTGGAAATGTCCAAGCCAATGTCTATTCTGGATGTTGGTTGTCGTTATGGGCGGTACTCAATAAAACTGGCTGAGAGAGGTCATCACGTGACGGGCTTAGACAACGTAGAAGGATTCCTTAATCAGGCTCGGCAGAATGCTCAAGAGATGAATCTCAAAGTTAACTTCCTTAACAAAGATATGCGTTGCATAGAGTATAATGGTGAATTCGATCGTGCAATGGTCATGTTTACCGGTTTTGGAAATTATACTGACGACCAAAACCTTGAAGTACTGAAAAATGTTTCGAAATCATTGGATAATTCGGGGTTGTTTTGTTTAGATACTTTTAGCAGAGATGCCTTTTTAAAGGAATTTATTCCTTATTTTGTGCTTGAGAAAAATGAGGATCTTTTAATAGATCGTAACACCTTTGATCCTAAAACGGGTCGTTTAATTAATAATCGAATTATAATCCGCGATGGCAAAAGAAAAGATACACCATCTGTGATCAGACTTTATTATTATAATGAGATTGAGCGTATGCTCCATGAAGCCGGTATGGTGATCGAGAAAATCTTTGGTGGTTGGGACAAATCACCTTTCACAAAAGATTCAAAAGGAATGAAGATCATCGCAAAGAAATTTTAGTATTTTTTTCGCATAATAAAAAACCTCGGACCGAAAGATCCGAGGTTTTCTCTTTTATATGTGAGGGGTTATTTCACGAGTATCATTTTTTTCACTTCATCGAAGTTCTGATTTTCAAGCTTATAGAAGTAGATGCCTGTTGCCATGTCAGAAATATCTATCTGAGCAGCACCGCTCACACCTTCCACAGTTTTGACAAATTCGCCATGAATGTTGTATATCTTAATAGTAGCATTTTGATTCATTGCACTACCCTTAAGATGATATTTGATCACAGTAGAACCTTTTGCAGGATTTGGGAAGTTGCCCAGGAGGGTGGTATTTTCGTAGTATGTGTTGTCGTCAACACCGATTTCCGGAACACCTGTACCGAATACTTCTAATTTGTCAAAAGAAAATGGATTGATATGTATGACTACGGTACCATCGTAATTTTGTGCATTTTGAGGAGCAAAGGTGAGGTCATATGTCATGCTTTCACCCATATAGATTGAATATGCAAGAACATTTCTGCGTGGACTCGTACCGGCTTCCGCAATTGAGTAAAAAGCAGGTGTGGTTATGTTTCCGGAGAGTGTTCCGCTTCCAAGATTATAGATCGAGAATTGCATAGTGGAATCATGTCCTACTTGAACCTGACCAAAATCAATAGAAGTGGGTGACAGGTAGAATACAGGGAATGGTGAAAGAATAGGTGGCAGTACAATATAATCGATCCATGCGCAGTCTTGTCCGCCAACCTCGCCATAGTCTTTATCATATACCCATTTGAATGTATGAGTGCCAGCTGTTACTGCGTATGAGACTTCTCCCCAGCTTACTTCGCCAGCCCATTCGGCTTGCTGTGCGCCGTCAATATAGAACTGCAGATAATCATAATTGTTCTCTGAGGATACTTTTCTGAAGAAGGATATGTCACCGGCATTTGTATTAATTGTAAGAGAGAGTTCAGTCGTTTTATTATTGCCAATAATACCGGAACGTGCACAGTAATTTCCCTCATATGCATTAGTTTCATCAATTGTCCAGTCTGCATCTCCATCCATAACCCAGTCATACTCATTGAAGTCACCTGTTTCGAAATCTTCAATTGATAAACCGATATATTCATAGAACATTTCAATGGCACTATAATATCCCCCAGTGATGTTGAATTCCAGAGGAATGTTCGCACCTGTTGGCGCATCACTTGCAACCGTAAGAGTAAATATTGCTGATTTCGCCTGGTTTACATTGAAGCTCCCAAAGTCATAGGTTCCGACTGTGATATCGACATAACCATTATTGCTTACTAGAGTACCTGTCGCATCGGGTGAAGCTGCATGTCCATCATTGGTTGCTTCTATAGTAACGGTTACTGTTTCGCCAGGATCAAGACGACCATTATTATTGCCGCCTGAATCATTGATGGTGAGATTTCCTACACTGAAATGAGGAGCATTTACAACGATTCTAAAGTCAGTATCCCACGTTTCTTTTGTTCCGGGATCACCCTCCACATTGACGTCAAGAACAACATAGTGTTGGTCTTCAACATTGTTCGAAACATTGAATTCGTATGCGTCAACCATCGTAGAGGATTGATCAGCTCCGATAGTACCGAAGTTTTCTGTAAAATCAGAGAAGTTGATATGAGAATCAGTTGTAGAAAGTGTTGCAATGACATTGTCAGCAGCCTGGACACCGACATTTTTTAATGTTAATCCAAGCAGAATATTCTCGCCGTAGTCAATAACTCCATTGTCATTTGCAGCTGTATCATTGATTGAATGACCTTCATATATTATATATGGTCCTGAATAAGGAATAACATTTACTATACTTTCGTAACGATAGTAATTTTGCTTAACAACAGTTACAAGCACGTCTATTCCGGGAAGCTGTGATTCAATATAAATAGGAGTGGGAACTAAACCATTGCCAACTCCTGTACCGATAATTTCGTCATCGACTGACAGGCAGATATCGGCTCCGGAATTAGCTGCCACATTAAAAGTCGTCACACCGCTCAAGATCGCAGTATCATGACTAACTTGCAGGTTTTGTGGAACTTCGGAGTAGACTGTCATGAAAGCATCGCCATGATGATGGAAGAGGTAATAGGTAATTGCTTTATTATTTGTGTTATAAGGCCAGCTTGAGCCCTGAAGGAAGATTTTACCAGCCGAATTACCCATGCAGGGATATATCCAGTCGGAATTAGAAGGAGGTGCACCATAGTCCGGCATGAACTGGGGCCACATCAGATCATACATGCCCCACACATAGGTGTCGTTCACAAACGAGTATGAGGTTTCTGAGGCAGCGATAAGACCAAGTGCGCGATGTTCATAACGATGCATTGCCTCTGCAAAACATTCTGATGAATTATTATACTTTCCTGTTAAACAGTTGATAGAAAACACAAATGGGAGATCATCATTATACAATCCACTGAGATCACCAATATCATAGTCGGGTTCACCCCATCCGGTTGTGCCACCATGATCACGATGCTGAAGCATAAAAGCGCCACTATTGATCGCGGCGTTGACCTGTGAGGCATTCCCACCGGTCCAGCCACCAAGGGTGGAGGGATCTAAAGGAATATAACCTAAACCACTTGGTCCGAAGTAAGAAACAACAGTGTTTGTATTCGTTGCTGTTGACCATATGCCATTGTTAGGATTACCGCTATAAATAGCATTTATTCTAACTTGATTTTTTCCAAGTTCATTAGCCCAGAAACCGCCAACGGTTTCAGAGCAGATTTGAAACCAACGTTCAGTCTGCCAACCAAGTGCTGTGATCGGATGATCATAAAAACCAGGATTTGTTGGCGGATCGGTTTCATAATCTAAAAATTTTGTAATAGTTATTTCAAGCTCACTTGCATTTCTGGCGGTGATACGTGCAAAATGCATATCCGGCAGATCATCACCATCGACATCTGCGTATATGTTATCCGAAACACAGCCACTGAAAGGAGGTGAAATAATACCCGTACCTGTCGCACCGCCTGTGCCGTAGTCAGCAAGTAACAAAACTGCTGAAGGTGCCGGAGTCCATGTGTAATAAGCTGTGTTAAAATAATTCTCTAAAGCAGAGGTTGTGTTTCCACCAATTTGAGTGAGAGTCACAACTTGTGTCACAATACCTTGTTTTTGGCGGAAATTCTTTATTGAGTCCGCCCATGTGATGAAGTCGGGATTGTCCGGAACTACAATGAGGTATTCACAGCCATCATCTTTTGTTGAGGTGTTGGAATAATCTTTTTCTGGAATTGATTCATAATTTAATATTGTCTGTGAATAAATTGGATCCCACCATTTGCTGCGAAGTCTGTCTTCACCATATTGCCCATTGCCGCCGATAAAGTTCAAGTCAATTTGCATATCGCGGTATACAATCATCTCTTTTGTAACAGGATTGTATTGGAATGGGGTAATACCAATTATCACGACATCGACACCACGAATTTGCATGACGTCTGAAATTTGAACCGGGTTTGCAGGATAGAACTCATTTTTAGAGAAAATCTGCATATCCTTATTATAATCAAGAGGTCCATCTTCAGTATCAAGTGGAATACGGAACGCAGGTGCGATATTCATATTAGGAACGATCTCGGTGCGATAATCCACAATATTAAAGGAGACTGAAGCTCCTTCTGGAATTGCGATATATCTACTCATGCCGGGAAGGTCTGGTGCACCTTCATTATTAGGAAGGAAAACGCCGGGAATGTGAATACTTTGTAGAGCTTCACCATCGACCTCTGCATCAGCAGCAAAATACTCCTGAACAGAGAAGTTGAGAGAAAGGTCAGAGGAATTTTGCCGTAGTATGCTAAACCCATGATCTCCCCAACTGTCACTATATTGCTTTGCATAAGCAACTGAGGAGAAGAGAACAAGGCAAAAAGCCATTAAAAAAGCAATCTTTTTCATCAATATCCTCCATTGATTTTGATTAGATTTTTCATATTTATTTTTTTATTCAAAAATTTTTGATTAAAAAATTAACTACACGAAACTATGTCAAGTTTATATAAGCGATAATAATAGTTTACGTGAAAAGGACTATGTGTAAACATAAATTTACCAGGGGCTTGTAATGTCGTAAAGAGCTGCGTGAAGAATGTTGTTTTCTGAAAATACGAAATATATATAATATTTTCTCGCTTCAAAAGGAATCTGTCTGACTTTGCCAGTTCCTTCTTGGGGAAGAAAATAATATCCTGATTCACGAGCGCCTTCTGGCAGCCAGAAAAGTCCATAATTACCTGCCGGAATTGCCTTGAAGTTCGTCATTTCATATGGTCCTAAATCTTCAATGAGTGCGATAGAATTAAACTCCCAGGTCTCTCCGATCTTCATGACATCGAGATTTTTCTCAGTACCATTCAGCATTGATATCTTGGGATTGAAACCTTCGGCATCATCAAGAATGTAATAACTCATCAGGCCATTCTGTTGGGCAAGTATCGCATGGATCTTTCCGCCCTCAACCGGACAGTAATATGGTATGTTCTCTTCATTCTTCCACCGTATCCATTCGCTTTCTGAGGAGGATTTATAATAGAGAAAATTTTCTTCTAGATCAGTTGTATTAAGCAGGTGGGAAGTTTCATGAGGTGGTAGATTGGTCATGGTGAAAGCAGGTTTTGATGGCTCTCCAAGACGCACATCAAATGGTTCATCATTCAGGTTTACAAAGAATATTTTTGCATCCTTTATCCAAAGTGTTATTGGAGAAA
>Ga0075120_10001913_pt1 | contig 15593 bp, 15 predicted proteins | sample AntAceMetag02UKL_FD_69792 | JGI IMG/M metagenome (GOLD analysis project Ga0075120, IMG submission 69792) | Saline lake microbial communities from Ace Lake, Antarctica - Antarctic Ace Lake Metagenome 02UKL | ecosystem: Environmental > Aquatic > Non-marine Saline and Alkaline > Saline | place... | reverse complement strand
CGGAATCAAGCCTTCAGAACACAGATCGGCATCTTCCCCCGGTCCAATTGTCACAGCAAAGAGAAATTATCGCCCATTATGCCATCCAGAGCATTGGCATTCCATATAAATGGGGCGGCCAATCTCCGGAAACAGGATTTGACTGCAGCGGCCTGGCCAGTTACACCTATAAAAAAGCAGGGATTGTTATCCCAAGGAATAGCAAAGCCCAGCTTGCCAGCGGCCAATTTGTAGAAAAAAACAAGTTGCAGGTCGGAGATCTTGTCTTTTTTAAAGGTACCCAAAAAAAGGGCGGCCTTCATGTTGGAATTTATCTTGGCGACGGCGTTTTGATCCATGCACCCGGAAAAGGTGGTCATGTTAGTTTTGAAAAATTAGACCACCCATATTTTAAAAAATATTATATCGGTTCGAGACAATATTTATAGAACATTGCCCGGATCATAAAAATCTTCCGAAAAAAAAAGAAAAAATGACTGATAATAAAAACTATTTCGGCCTATAACAGACGCGTTTCAAGCTGCATGTTCAACTATAACAGCAATATGGAGCCCTGCCTTTGTTAACATATCAACCAGGGAATCAATGGTAAATTTATCTATTTTACCCCGCATTACATCACTAATTCGCGGTCTGGAAACACCCATTACTTTGGATGCCTGATCTTGAGTAATACCTTTCTTTTTTATGTAAGTTTCAACTTCAGCCATCAGATAGGATTTAATGGTCAGCTTATCTGATTGTTCCTGGGAAAAATCCAAATCCTTAAAAATATCCCCGCTTGATTCCGTAATTTGATTATCCATTTTGTCCTCCTTTGTCAATCTGTATTGCCTTTAGACGCAGTTTAGCAGTATCCAGATCATACTTTTCTGTCTTCTGAGATTTCTTTTTAAAAGCATGCAGGACATATATTTTCTCTGAAATTGAAGCAATATAAATTACTCTGTATTGATCCTTAACTCTGATCCGGATCTCTTTAACTCCCTGGCCAATGCTTTTCATGGACTTCCAGTCATTGGGATCTTCACCCTTTTGAATTCTATAAAGCTGATATCCGATTCTCTGTCTCACTTTTTCAGAAAAACTTTTAATATCATCCAGGGAAGCTCCAATAAAGTTTATTATTTTCATAATATTAATGTATAAAATTTTGTACATTAAAGCAATAGAAATTTGTAGATTTCTTTTAACTGGAATATTAGCTGCTGTTTTACTATCGGCTGTTACATAAGGTATTGATCAGCTTGAACCATACGCACCATCTTTTAATCCCATAAAAAAACGGAAATCTGTAATGATTCCCGCTAATTATATGGTACCGAAGAAAGGACTTGAACCTTCACGTCTCTCGACACTAGATCCTAAGTCTAGCGTGTCTACCAATTCCACCACTTCGGCTTAACTCTCTGGGGTTGTCTGGTGCCGAAGGGGAGATTCGAACTCCCACAAGCATACGCTCGCCAGTCCCTGAAACTGGTGCGTCTACCAATTCCGCCACTTCGGCACTAAACTGTCCTTAATTGCCCTTGGTTGGGCAATTAAGGATTGCTTAAAAATGACAGTTAGGCTATATATATTCCTTTATAAATTTTGTCAAGATTATTGTTCCAAATTTAAAAGGTAACCATGGAATTAATAGAAAATATAGATCAAATTAACTATCCCTTTAAAAATACTGTCATTACCATAGGCAACTTTGACGGGGTTCATAAAGGGCATCAGAGCCTTTTTCGGCAAGTGATGAAAAAAGCAGAACAAATCAATGGAACATCTGTCGCCATGACCTTTGATCCTCACCCCTTAAAAGCATTGGGAATTTCAGGGCCTGCCTTGATTACGAGACGAGACCAGAAAATCGAACTCATTGAAAAGTGCGGAATCGACATATTATTGTGTATCCCATTTGATAAGGCATTTGCCGCCATTACTGCCCATGATTTTATTGAAAAAATTCTTGTGAATAAAATCGGGATGAAAGCGATCATTATTGGTGCAGACTATTTATTTGGGAAAGACCGACAGGGAAATATTGAACTTTTAAAAAAAGAAGAAGGCCGACTGGGATTTGAAACCATTGTTTCTCCCTGGATAAATAATACAGGTTCAGATCTGGAACGGATCAGCAGCACAAGAATACGTGAAATTGTCATGGAAGGAAAAGTTGATCAGGCCATGAAATACCTTGGCCGGCACTATCAAATCCGGGGGAAAGTTATCAAAGGCCGGAAACGTGGCGGAACCCAGCTGGGATTTCCCACGGCCAATATCAAACTTCATGATGAACTCTGCCCCAAAATAGGTGTTTATGCTGTCAATGTGGAAACAATTAAAGGCAATTTCTGGGGAGTTGCCAATATTGGATTTGCACCTACCTTTGGTGACCAGATGTTCACCATTGAAGTGCATATCCTTGATTTTAACCATGACATTTATGATACCAGAATCCGTGTCAATATGGTTAAAAAGCTAAGGGATGAAAAAAAGTTTTCCAGTATTCAGGAACTTTCCCAGCAGATTAAAAAAGATATTAAAATTACAAAGGACATATTAGAGAAAAATGGCTATTCGAAAAATCTTAACATATCCTGAAAAATCCTTATTGCAGCCATCTATTAAGGTTGACACCATTGATGAAGACATAAAAAATTTGATTGCCGACATGGGGGAAACCATGTTCAATGCACCGGGGGTTGGGCTTGCCAGCCCACAGGTAGGCGTAAACAAAAGGGTTATTGTTTATGACTCTAATGCAGCAAATCCAGATAAGGATGACTCGGTTCAAGAATTTACAGCTTTGATAAACCCTGAAATCATAACCGGTTCCGGCAGTATTATTTCAGAAAAAGAGGCATGTTTAAGCGTTGTTGACTATAGTGCAGACGTGAAACGATATGAAAAAGTGCGGGTAAAAGCACTTGATATTGAAGGCAACCCGCTTGACTTTGAGGCACAGGGTATTCTTGCCATCATCATGCAGCATGAAATCGATCATCTTGATGGCATCTTATTTATCGACAGGATCAGTGTCTTAAAAAGAACCATGTATAAAAAAAAAATGGCAAGAATGCAGGATGATCAGTGAGACACAGGACCCATATAATCTACATGGGAACACCTGATTTCAGCGTACCTGCTTTGCAGGAACTGGCAGCACAGGATGATTTTTTTATCAGCCTTGTGATCACCCAGCCGGACAGGCCCAAAGGCCGTGGAAAAAAACTTGCACCCTCACCTGTCAAGACTGCTGCGCTGAACCTTGGCCTTAATGTTTTTCAACCGGAAAATCTCAATACAAAAGAAGCCAGAGACAAACTTTTATCCCTTAATCCTGATTTTTTTGTTGTAGCAGCCTTTGGTCAGATCCTTTCCCAGGAGATTTTAAACATTCCTAAAATAATGCCCATTAATATCCATGCATCCCTTTTACCCAGATACAGGGGAGCTTCTCCTATCCAGGCATCTATTCTGAACATGGACAGGGAAACCGGGGTTAGCACCATGGTCATGGCAAAAAAAATGGATGCAGGAGACCTTTTGCTGTCATCTTCAACCCCTATATCTAAACAGGACACTGCCCAGGATATCCATGACAGGCTGGGATTAATCGGTGCTGATCTTATTGTAGAAACCCTTCATACCATTCTGGACAATCGCCTTAACCCGACTCCCCAGGATCATTCAAAGGCAACTTATGTAAAAATGTTAAAAAAAGGCGATGGCAAAATTGACTGGAATCTTTCCAATGAGCAGATCTGTGCCCACATTAACGCCATGACCCCCTGGCCCGGAGCATTCACCCTTCTTGGGAATAAAATAATAAAAATTTATAAAGCCACTCCCTCTGATACGCCTTTCTCTGATATCCTGACCCATCATGAGCCTGGCGTTATTTTTCAATGCGACAAAGAAGGGATTCATGTTGCCACAGGCAAAGGCAGCCTTATTATTCTGGAGCTAATGGGAATATCTGGGAAACGATTGAAGGCCAGACAATTTTTATGCGGCCACAAAATTGATCCTTTTGTAAGATTTGATCTTGCATGATTAACGACCCCAGACACATAGCTGTAAACGTTCTGGTTTCCTGGGACAATTCGTTTCATAACCTTGATAAAAGTCTGGAAAATCATTCAAAAGAGATATCCTCTCTTTCCAAAAATGATAGAAGTCTTTGCAATGCGCTGATATTTGGAGTTCTTCGTCAACGAGAATCCATTGACTGGATACTTCGTGCATTTTCAAATACACCTTTGGAAAAATTAAATATAACAACTTTATATTTATTAAGGGTAGCCCTTTTTCAAATTTTAAATATGGACAGGATTCCTGTCTTTGCCGCGATTAACACAATAGTTAATATTGCAAAAAAGCTTTTGGACAAAAAAGCTGCTGGATTTATTAATGCAGTGTTAAGAAATGCAGCAGACAACTTTTCAAAGGTCCCTTTTCCAGACGCAAAAGATAATAGATCCAAATATATTTCTGTGAAATTTTCCCTGCCTTTATGGCTTTCCAAAAAATGGAACCATGCCTTTGGGTTTGAAAAAACATGCTTGCTTTGCCAACAAATCAATACCATTCCCCAGATCACGCTGAGAACCAATACTTTAAAAAGTGATAGACAATCCCTTGCCAAAAGCCTTTCTTTAGTCGCAAAAAATATCCAACTGACTGATTATGCTTCACAGGGAATCAGCTTTACCAACCCCAGCATACCTATAGATGAATTTGAAGCATTTAAACTTGGATTATTTCAAGTCCAGGACGAAGCAACACAGATTGTTACCCAGTTTCTGGCACCCAAACCCAAAGAAAAAATTCTGGATGCCTGTGCAGGTTTTGGAGGAAAAACAGGACATATTGCCCAGCTCATGGAAAACAAAGGGATAATTATTGCGGCAGATCTTGAATCGAAAAAACTTGAATCCCTTCAATTGGAATCAAAAAGGCTGGGCATTGATATTATCCAGACAAAACCTTTGAATCTTTTAAAGACCACTATTAAGGATTTTGACTTTTATTTTGACCGTGTCCTGATTGATGCCCCCTGTACAGGGCTTGGAGTAATCCGACGTAATCCTGACACAAAATGGAAACGCTCAAAAAATGATATTACCCGGCTTTCAGCACAGCAAAAAAAAATGCTCAATGCTGCAGCAAACCTGGTTAAACCAGGCGGGCTACTTGTCTATGCAGTGTGTTCCTGTGAAAAAGAAGAAAATGAAGATGTTGTTTATACATTTTTAGAAAAAAGAAAAGATTTTTCAATTGATAAAGATTTTGAATCTGGTAATTATAATAAATTAAAAACCAATTTAATATCTGGATTAATATCACAGGAAGGATTTTTGAAGACATATCCTGATGCAAATAATATGGATGGTTTTTTTGCCGTACGACTAAAAAGGAAATCCAAAGACCCCAGGTGAAATCTTTTTTAAAATACGTACTTATTTTTTCAATGGCATTTCTCATTGCCGGCGCCATGGCCTATTACTCAGTTAGCCTTTTTACGCAAAGCGCAGATGAAATCATTTTACCTGAATTAACCGGCAAAAACATTATATATGTTTTAGAAACCCTGAACAGCATGGGATTAAACGCAAAACTGCATGGGACCCGATATGATGATACGATTCCCAGGCATAATGTTATTTCCCAGGACCCAAAGCCCGGGACCACCATAAAAAAGGGCAGGGATGTCATTATTTATATTTCAAAAGGACCAAAAGAAAACAGCGTTCCGGATTTAAGACAAATCCCACTTAAACAGGCCTTGATTCTCCTTGAAAAAAATGAATTTAAAAAAGGATCTGTCTCGTTTACATATTCTTCAAAAACTCCAAAAGACCATATTATCGAACAGCATCCAGGCCCTTTTTCCTTTGCCTTAAAAGAATCTTTCTGCCATCTGCTTGTCAGCCGGGGAGCCAATCCCATAGGCATGGTTATGCCGGATATAAACGGATTACGACTGGAAAAAGCAGCTGCAATTATAAAGAATCACAATCTTCATATTTCAAAAATTATTTCAAAGAAGGAGCTGAATCAGGATAAGGGAACTATTTTATCTTATACACCCCATTCCGGCAGCTATGTGACGGGGGACACACCCATAATCCTTGTTGTAAACAGCCCTGAAAACAATAAAATAATGGACCCGGATAAATTAAGCCGGGTCATCTTTGTAACATATTCTTTAGGTCCCGGGTTTTTAAAACAACATGTCAGGGTTGAAACTGACATGTTCGGACCTATTATTGATCTTTACAATGAATACATGAAACCGGGCGAAGATATTAACATTTTAGTTCCTTCTGGAATTCATACGAAAATTAATATATTTATTGACCACAGGTTTGAAAAAACAATAATAATTGATCCTTGGAAAGAGGATAACGATACAGGAGAATTACCATGGGAATCATTGCCCCTTCAATTTTATCAGCCGATTTTACCAGACTTAGTGAAGAATTAATAAGTGTTGAACAGGCAGGAGCAGACTGGATACATATTGATGTTATGGATGGACAATTTGTACCCAATATCACCTATGGCCCCATTATTGTGGAAGCATGCAAAAGAGCCACCAACCTTGTTCTGGACGTTCACTTAATGATTGAAACGCCGGATCTGATTATCCCGGAGTTTGCCCGCGCAGGGGCCAATTACATTTCAGTTCACCAGGAAGCCTGCCCCCACCTTCACAGAAGCCTGCAACTCATTAAAAGCTTTGGTGTAAAGGCTGGAGTGGCATTAAATCCGGCAACGCCGCTATCTTCCATAGAATGGGTTATAGATCAGCTTGATTTTGTTTTGATCATGAGTGTAAATCCAGGATTTGGCGGCCAGAAATTCATTAAATCAAGTATTGATAAAATAAAAACCTTATCTAAACTGCTTAAAGAAAAAAATTCCAATGCCATTATCCAGGTGGATGGCGGTATCAATAACAGCACCATAAAGGCGGTCTCCATGGCAGGCGCCACCTCTTTTGTTGCAGGATCTGCCATCTTTCACACTGAAAACTACAAAGAAACCATTTCAAGTTTACGGCAAAATATATAAAGGTTACGATCTAAAAAAACAAACCATAATGACACAATCTGATTCCCCTGAAAACACTGTTAATTACAGAATAATTTTTATTTTAACCCTGGTTCATTTTACCGGTGATTTTTATTCATCTTTTTTTACGCCCTTATTACCCGCTTTTGTTGACAAGCTTGGGTTAACCCTTGCCCAGGTCGGTTTAATTACTGGAATGGTCAGGCTTCTTGCATTTATTGTACAGCCGGTCACAGGCTATTTTGCAGATCGGTATGAAACAAGAAGTTTTGTTTTTGCAGGACTTTTTTTTTCTTTTTTCTTTATTCCCTTTTCAGGAATTGCCCCAAATTTTTGGGTCTTACTTATCATCCTTTGTCTAGGTTCCATTGGATCATCCATGTTTCACCCCTCCACAACCGGAATGGTGCCATTATATTCAGGCCACCGCACCGGATTTTCTCTTTCAATTTTCAATACTGGTGGAGCCCTTGCCTTTGCTGCGGGACCTATATTTATCACCTTGTATGTGACAAGGTTTGGCCTTGAACAAATGCCATATACGATTTTTATGGGCGCCATCGCCTTTTTTTTCTGTATAAAATACATGCCCTCTCCTGTCAGCGAGAACCTCTCACACTTAGGATTTATTGGTTCCATGAAAGAAACCCTTGGCAAGGTATATAAATCCATCTTCCTGATATGGCTTACAATGGTACTTCGAGCTGTCACCGGGCAGACCTTTATGACTTTTATGCCCATTTATCTCACTAACAAAGGTCATGACCTTGTTTCTGTAGGATTTATTTTTTCTATCTTTATTATGGCAGGTACTTTCAGCGGCCTTCTGGCAGGCTATCTTGCTGACCGAACAGATATTAAAAAAATCTTTTTTGTTTCCCATGCGTTGATGGCCCCTGCCCTTTTATTATATCTCTATCTTCCTGGCCCCTTTGTTTATCTTGGATCTTTTTTAGCCGGTTTTGCTGCCCTGGCATCCCTTCCTCTTGGCGTTTTAATGGCCCAAAAATTAGCTCCTAAATCAAGATCCATGGTATCCAGCATCATGATGGGACTTGCCTATGGCCTGGGAGGCGCCCTATCTCCTTTTATGGGAAAACTTGCCGACATTTACGGCCTTGAAAATGTTCTTTTTTATTCCGCATTTATACCCATTGTCTCCCTTTTGCCCATTATGAAATTTCCCAGGGTTAAATAGTGGTTGACCAGAAACAGGCAATTTTTCCCAATCTTTGCGTTGGGATCAAATTTTATAATTTTCAATTAAGCAAGGTGTCCCCATAATAATGAAGGTAATTCTGGTTCAACCGCCCCTGGAAGATTTTTATCTGACAAAAAAAAGAACCATACCCTATGGACTTGCCTCCATTGCCGCATGCATCAGGGAAAAAGGCTTTGATGTTGAAATTCTTGATTCCCTTGCAACGGACAAATCAAAAACCATTGCATATCCAGATGAATTTTCTTTTCTTTTACCATTTTATGGAAAAAAGGATGTCACGGCTTTTTCACTGTTCCATGAGTTTAAACATTTTGGATACTCCTATGAATATATCGGGACAAAAATCAGAGAAAAACAACCTTTTATTGTGGGCATATCCTCTTTGTTTACTGCTTATTGTAATGAAGCATTAAAAACCGCTCAAACCATCAAAAAATTTTATCCCCATTGTAAAATAGTATTGGGCGGTCATCATCCCACCATATTTCCTGAAAAAGTATTAAACTGCCCTGAAATTGATTTTGTTCTGCAAGGCGAGGGTGAGACCAGCATGGGTCTGCTTTGCGAAGCATTAAAGAATGGTTCAGATTTAAAACAAATACCTGGAATTGCCTTTAAAAAAAACAATTCTATCCATATTTCGAATCCATCCTGGGTTACAGACATTAACAACCTTCCTCTGCCTGCCTCAGACCTGATCAATCATGATTATTATCAAAGGAAAAACAGACTTTCCACCATGGTTGTTTCAAGCAGAGGATGTCCCATGCAGTGTTCATATTGTTCTGTATCTGCTTCATCATCCCATGCACCATTCAGACAGCGGAAAGTTGAGGATGTAATCAGGGAAATTGAACTTCAGGCCAAAATCCATGACATTGGATTTATTGATTTTGAAGATGAAAACCTGTGTTTAAACAAGCCATGGTTTATGGAGCTTTTCTCTCAGATAAAAAAGCTGTTTGCAGATAAAAATGTCGAGCTTCGGGCCATGAACGGCCTTTATCCCCCTGCAATTGATGAAGACATCGTCTCTTTGATGAAAGCATCAGGGTTTAAGACTCTCAACCTTTCTTTGGGATCAACATCAAAAGAACAATTGAAAAAATTCAAACGGCCTGACGTTAGAGCCTCTTTTGAACATGCCCTTTTTCTTGCCAAAAAATATGATCTTGAATGCGTTTCCTATATTATTGCTGCAGCACCTGGTCAAAGTGCACAAAGTTCTTTGGAAGATCTTTTATACCTGGCACAAAAAAGGACCCTTGCAGGATTGTCGATTTATTACCCAGCACCAGGAAGCCTGGATTATCAGTTTTGCAAGGCAAATCATCTTCTGCCGGACAGCTTTTCCCTGATGCGGTCAACAGCACTGCCTTTAAATGATACAACATCAAGAATAGAAGCTGTAACCCTGTTAAGGCTTTCAAGAATCATAAATTTTATAAAGCATTTGATTGACACAAAGGGTGAAATACCTGAATCCAAGCCTTTTTGTGATCAAAAAAAAGCCTCTTCCTTAGACAGACAGGCCTTATCAGAAGAACTGGTTCAATGGTTTCTCCATGATGAGAAAATCCGGGGAGTTTATCCAGATGGTGAGATTTATACCCATATTGCAGATAGCAACCTGATCAAAAAATTTATTAAAAAAATAAAAACCATTGCCATTGCCGGCATAAAATAATCTATATAGTTCCTGACCGAAAACCCCGTGTTTGAGCGAAAAGTTGCCCATATACAAGGCGCAAAAAATTTTGAAACCGGAGTGTACTACTGTACATGAGGATTTCAGGATTTTGCAGCAACGCAGTAGATGGGTGAGTTTTCGTTCAAACACTGAATCAGTCCCCGGCCTTTAAAGCTCATAGGGTGTAAGACTTTCCCATCCATTTTCAGTTACAAGCAGGGTCTGCTCAAACTGTGCAGATAAGGATCCATCATTGGTGACGGCTGTCCACCGGTCTTCAAGCACATGGAGCTCTTTTTTGCCAAGATTGATCATGGGCTCGATTGTAAACACCATACCCGGAACAAGAGTGACACCTTTTTCCCTGGTTCCAAAATGAAGAATCTGGGGCTGCTCATGGAAATCAATGCCTACGCCATGACCGACAAACTCACGAACCACGGAACAGCCCTGGGACTCTGCATAACTTTGGATGGCATAACCGATATCGCCCAATCTAACACCCGGGGCTATTGTTTCAATCCCTCTTTTCAAGGATTCGGCAGCCACACTCACGATTTTCTGTCCCTGTTTTGTCGGGGTTCCCACAAAAAAGGTTTTACTGGCATCTGCGTAATACCCGTCCAAAATGGGTGTGATATCCACATTGACAATGTCCCCATCTTTTAAGACACTGCCGCCGGGAATACCGTGACAGATAACCTCATTGACTGAGACACACACGCTTTTAGGAAAACCCCTGTAATTTAAGGGTGCTGGAATCGCCCCAGCCTTAATGGTTTCTTCATGTACAAAGGTATTAATCGCTTCTGTCACAAGCCCGGGTTTTATCATTTTCTCCACCTGGTTGAGAATTGACATTAAAAGCTCTCCGCATTTTTTAATGCCCTGGATCTGGTGTGGGTCTTTCAAATAAATATCATATCGATTTTTGTATTCTTCCTTTAGACTGATTTCTATTTTTTTATTTCTGCAGCAGTTTTTATATTTTTCCCCGCTTCCACATGGACACAGGGTATTTCGCCCGACCTTCACAGATTTGTTTTTCATTTATCTTGCGCTCCCAGAGGATATCCCCACAATGAATGGGGGTATGCATTTTCAATTTTAATTTTAATAATATCGCCAATAATGACATCTTTTGAAGGGAAATGCACGATTTTATTGGCCTCAGTCCTTCCCACCATCTGCTCCATATTTTTTGCGGCATGATCAAATCCATCCCTCTTCTTCCCGCTTTTGCCTTCAACAAGAACATCCAATATTTTCCCGATCTGTTCCTTATTCTTTTTTTCAGTATAATCTTCCTGTAATTCTAATAAATTATTTAATCTTTCCCGTTTTTCCTCTTCAACAACCTGATTAGAAAACCTTGCTGCTGGTGCAGATGAGCGATCAGAATAGGCAAAAGCAAATATGGAATCAAAATGTATTTCATGCAAAAGGTTCATTGTATCATTAAAATCTTCCTGGGTTTCAAAAGGGAACCCCACAATAATATCTGTTGAAAGGGCAATATCCGGACATTCCTTTTTTAAGTTAAAAATCTGGTCCATAAATTTCTCCCGGGTATACCCCCGGTTCATCTTTTTAAGGATTTTATTGGATCCAGACTGTATCGGCAGATGAAGATGGTTGCAAACTTTATCAAGATCCCGGATGGCATAAATCAAATCCTTTGAAAGATCTTTTGGATGGGACGTGGCAAATCGAATTCTATGGATTCCATTTATGTCATTGACCTTGGCCAAAAGTTGCGGAAATGATATATGGTCTTCTTTTTGGCCGTAGGAATTAACATTCTGCCCCAACAGGGTAATTTCCTTAACACCTGCAGAAGCAAGCAGGGTGATCTCTTCTACAATACTTTCCGGCAATCGGCTTCTTTCTCTGCCCCGGACATAGGGTACCACGCAATAGGTACAAAAATTATCACACCCCTGCATAATGGTGACAAATTTTGAGATTTTATTTTCACCAAAACAAGATGTGTCTGGCAGGGACTCATAAATCATGGAGGAATCTTCTATATCCACCACTTTTTGTTTGCCGGACTTAACCGCATCAATTAGCTGGCCAAACCTTGAAAACGCCTGAGTACCCAGAACAATATCCAGATGCGGAACACGGGCAAAAGCTTTTTCACCCTCCTGCTGGGCAACACACCCGGCCATGACAGTGATCAGATGAGGTTTTTTCTTTTTTATTTTAGCAAATCTGCCCAAAAAACTGAATCCTTTTTCTTCTGCCTTGTGCCGGATCGAACAGGTATTGCAAACCACGATATCAGCCTTATCCATATCATCGGTTTTTTCAAACCCATAAGAATTTAAAATTGAGGCCAGTTTCTCAGAATCGTAGACATTCATCTGGCAGCCTATGGTATATATATAGGCATATCCGCTATACTTCATTAAACATGAAATCCTTTTTTAAATCTTCAACTATCATCTGGGCTGATTCCAGCCGATCCGGTGCAATGGCAAGCCTGATATGACCTGTTTTAGGATCCAGGGTTGTTGCAATTGCCACACCTTCATGGCCCTCAAAAATAAACCTTATAAATCCAATCCTGGTTTTATCCACTAAATATTCTTTATGAATTGTTTTCATATATTTCCAATCATACCTTGTTTAAGCAAACCAAAGTTTAAGCCAGCTAATATATCATTATTGTTTAAAACTTCAAACAGTTAATATAAATCGTCCCAGGGCAATGGCATGTAAAAACAAAAGTATCCACAAAAAAACAGGTTTTAAAATAATAAATTAACTTTAACCCGGCCGGGGCATGGGTTGCGACTCATCCGATTGGACTTCCTACAGGGTCTAAACTCCGTTGCGCTAACCGCCAAAACTCGCTATCGCTCAAACACTTGGCGGTCTAAACGCTCCACTGCGTTAAGACCCTGTACAGAAGCCCAATCAACGATTCCCTGCAACACATACCCCGACCTCCTCGACAAGATTCAGTACCATCCTTGATATATAATTTTTTTCATATTCTCAAAAAACTTTTTTTTAAGATTAAATCAAGACGTGCACAAATGAGCTGATCTGAGTCTTCTAAAATAATCTGTATCTCCAAATTATGTTACGAATTTACCCCGCCTGATCCCACAGATCCAGCCCCTTTTTTTAAAAAATTCACTTGTCTTGCACCGCTATTTATGGTTCTGTAATTTTTATATAAAAATTATAGCTGAAGAATCTCTTATGAAAACGGTTTCGGTCTATATAATTTAATTAAAAACTCAAAATTGAAAAAGCTTCACATACTACATATTGGGGTTACCAAATCTTATCTGGACTGAGCTCTACTAATGCCAGTGATTACCACGGGAAAGTAGTAAAATACAACCTTTTCGTAGACAGATTAATTGCCTCATGGGCATGAATTTTTCTCTTGAAAAACATGATATTGGTCATTCCAGAACACTTGAGAACCTATCAGGTTTTTTTAATAGGGATGTGTTTTTGCAGCCCAATGTTAGGCTTCGTTTCCTATCCACCGGTAGCCCTTTGTAAGGCCTTTTTCATGAGTTTCAAATGTTCTCTTATCTTCATTCAAGACAGTCTTTAGAATCCACCCGAGATCTTTTCCGGCTTCATCAATAGCCTCTTTGTTGTGCTTTCCTGAATCAATATGTTTTTGATAGAGACAATAAAGAGGTGTTCCATCCCAGTCGAAATTCGCTCCGCCAACCAGATCTCTCGCCGCAAATATTTCACCCACACGATTCTTAATCCAAGAATACACGGAACCTTGAAGGTAGGCCTTGATGAGCGCCAATTGAGCATCTGAAATCCCAAAATTGATACGCAATTTGGATTGTGTTATTAATGTCATCTTCGTCTCCTTATTCAGTGCCTAACGTTTTAGGGAAAATCCTATCTGGTATTCCTAATAATTTTAGGGAATGAATGATCGGTATCATTCTCACCTTTCATCTTCTAATATCTCGTACAAAGCCCGCCATACCTATAGGGACGCTCTCTATCCCATCTGTTACACTTACCATAATCCTGAATTCTTTCCCCCCAGTACTTACCATCTCAATAATGTACCCTAATAACACCCCGTCTTTATCGTTGGAAAGTTTCCCGTCCGTAAGAACATAAATAGTAATTTTGTGGTTGTCTTTATCATATTCAGCTATCTGGACCGAGAAAGGTTTGGTGTTACCAATCATTATGGTTCTGTTAGCATCATACAAATCTATTTTAAGAACTTCTCTATTCAAACGCCAAACTCCAGAAACGTCCTTTCGAAAAGATCTTGATTCTTTCTCCAGTTTGGGTTGGTTCTTTATTACATATTCGATAATTGAGGCAGTCTTTCTTTTTCTTTCTTCTCTTCTTATTTGTTCAGCCATTAATCTCTCATTTTCTCTTTGTATTTCTTGTTCTCTCTGATCAGCTATCTGCTCTCTCTCCTTTTGATTTCTTAATGCCCTTTCTTTTTCTTTTTCTTTTTCCAATTCCTTTATCTTTACCCTCTTCGCTGATTTTGCATCTTTAAATGCCGATGCCAATAACTCATTATAATCATCAATGAATCCCATTATCCTTGGTAAATGGTCAATGTCGCCCCATCGTCTTTTGTTCTTAGTAACCCAACCCTTTAGTCCTTCAAGATCGTGCAAAAGTCTTTTCTTCTCTGATTCGCCAAGATGTCCTCGATTAATTGTCCGATAATAAAATGTTCCCAAATCATTCATTACTCTTCCGAGTCTCGTAAAAACCATTTCATAACATGAGACACCTTCGGCTCTGCATCCATCAGGTAGTGACATTTTATAATCGTGTTTCAAGATATCTTTTATCACTTCTTTTTCACTCGCAAGTTTCTGGCCTCCGAAATCTTTAAAATATTTAACATATTTATCAGGCACCTGATTTCTGTCAGCTAATATACCCAGCGTGATATGTTTATCTGATTCTCCACTAATAATCTGTTCTCGGATGTAGTTGAAATAATATTCTTTTGTAATTACTTCTGTTGACTTTGTTTTCTTTTCCGAAAGATTGTCAAGGTCAAGTTGCGCCTTTGCACTTCCAGGCATTATAGTGAATAACAGCAGAGAAGTTAAGAATAATACCAAATAACCGCTATTGTTTTTCATTTTGAATCTCCTTTCACCTTCAATTATTGGAACTAAAAGTACCCGACAATTTCTTCATGAGTATAGCCCAAAGTGACTCATAATGTCACAGAGGGACCGACCTTTCATATACGACAAGTAAAAAACATCAATTGCATTATCGAAAAAACATCGATGCTATTCTTCAGTCTGCTGGTACTTAAATTCTACCCGCTCTAAATCCTGATTTTTTTTCTAATTCTTCATAGGTAGGTTTTTCAGTCATATGAAATTCCTTTAATGTCGAAATGGACTTGAGCTTCGGAGCAGAATACTTGCCTTCCCCACCCAAGCTATAAAAATATCAGATTACTTTTACTATTCTAATTACAGTAATATATGTTGTGTCGCAAGGCAAATAAATTATCAGAAATGATATTACACTTTATACTTGAGTTTTCGAAAAAAAATTATTGACAAAAAAATATTATTATTTTGTTGGCTATGCCGATAATTTTATTTTTTC
>Ga0075120_10001912_pt1 | contig 15611 bp, 16 predicted proteins | sample AntAceMetag02UKL_FD_69792 | JGI IMG/M metagenome (GOLD analysis project Ga0075120, IMG submission 69792) | Saline lake microbial communities from Ace Lake, Antarctica - Antarctic Ace Lake Metagenome 02UKL | ecosystem: Environmental > Aquatic > Non-marine Saline and Alkaline > Saline | place... | reverse complement strand
AAAGAAGAAAAATAGTTATAAGTTATAAGTAGTAAGTCGTAAAGATTTTTTAAAAACTTAAAACCTATAACTTAAAACTTACAACTATATTTATGCCTTATATTCTTAACACAAAAGAAGATGTCAAGGAAATGCTAAGAGCTATTGGAGCTAGCTCCCTAGAGGAACTTTATTCTCTATTACCGTCTAAGGTAAAGCTAGATGTTCCTCTTAATCTACCTACCTCTAAGAGTGAACAAGAGGTGAAGAGAATAGTAAAAGAGCTTTCTGAGAAGAATAACCCAATAGAGAAATATAATTCATTTTTGGGAGCCGGATGCTATGATCATTATATTCCTGCGGCTTTGCCATTCATCCTTTCCCGTTCTCAATTTCTTACCGCCTACACTCCTTATCAGGCAGAGTGCTCTCAAGGGATATTACAGGCTATATATGAGTACCAGAGTTTTCTGTGTCTTTTAACTGATATGGATGTTTCTAACGCTTCACTGCTTGATGGTGCTTCTGCTCTTAGTGAGGCTGTGCTTATGAGTTTGCGAATAACCAAGCGCAAGAAGGTTCTTCTTGTTGGTGCTATCCATCCCGAGTATAAAGAGACTCTTTATACCTATTTAAGCGGTTTTGATTTTATTATTCAAGAGGTAGAGCCAGGAGATGATGGTCTGGTAGATAAAGAAGCTGTGAAGAGAGCTATTGATGATGACACTGCTTCTTGCTTATTTTCAAGCCCTAACTTTTTTGGCCTTGTTGAAGATGTTAATGAATTATCTGTAATAGCAAAATCAAGAGGATCCTTATCAATCATGCTCACTAATCCTTTATCTTTGGCGGTCTTTAAAGAGCCAGGAAGCTTAGGCGTAGATATTGTTTGTGGTGATGGACAGCCTTTAGGTGGTGGATTAAATTTTGGTGGGCCGTCATTTGGTTTTTTAACTGTTAAGAAAGATTACTTGCGCCAGATGCCAGGAAGAGTTGTTGGTAAAACAAAAGATCGGGAAGGGAATGAGGCTTATTGCCTTACCCTTCAAGCTAGAGAGCAACACATAAGAAGAGAAAAGGCTACTAGTAATATTTGTTCCAACCAATCTTTAAACGCAATAGCAGCGGCGATTTATCTTTCTTTAATCGGTAGAGATGGCCTAAAAGATCTAGCTTTGTATTCTTTAAGTAATACTCAGTATCTTTATCAGCGCTTAAAAGAAGTAAGAGGAGTCAGAATTCCTTATTCCCCTTGTGTTTTTAATGAGTTTGTGTGGGAAACTGAGGATGCACCACGAATAATTGAAGAACTATATAAGAAAAATATAATCGCCGGATATTATATAGGGGTTAAGCTTGACCAATATAAAAATAGCATTTTAAGTTGCTGTACAGAAAAAAAGAGTAAAGAAGAGATAGATAGTTTTGTTAACACTTTAGCCGAGATACTTCATGGATAAAAAAGTTATATTTGATAAAGATAAAAATTTCCAAAAATCTTCTTATTTTAAAAAGCCCGAAGTTCCTTTAGCAAAAGTAGAAGACATTTTTCCTAAAAGATCACTAAGATCTAGCTTGCCTCTGCCTAATCTTGGAGAACTAGATGTTATTCGCCACTATCTGCACTTATCAGAATTAAACTTTTCTGTTGATACTAATTTTTATCCTCTTGGTTCCTGTACTATGAAGTATAATCCAAAGATTAACGAAGATTTAGCTCATTTAGACGGGTTTACTAATATTCATCCTTTTCAAGATTCACAAGACGTAGAGGGTGCTTTAGAACTAATATATAATTTGGAGGAATTGCTTTGCGAGATAACAGGCATGAAACGGTTTACTTTTCAGCCTTCTAGCGGTGCTCATGGAGAGTTAGCCGGAATGCTGATGATTCGTAAATTTCACGAGACCAAGGGCAATATAAAGACCAAGGTAATTATCCCTGACTCAGCTCATGGAACAAACCCGGCTACTGCTTCAATGTGTGGATACCAAATTCAAGTCATAGAGAGTAATTCAGATGGATTGATAGATACGGGCAAGCTAAGGGAGATCATTGATGATAGTGTAGCTGCTATTATGCTTACTAATCCTAATACCTTAGGTTTGTTTGAAGAGGATATCCTTACTATAAGTGATATTGTCCATAGCAAAGGTGGGCTTCTTTATTATGATGGAGCAAATTTTAACCCACTCTTAGGAATAACAAAGCCATCTCTTATGGGCTTTGACCTAGTTCATCTTAATCTTCACAAAACTTTTTCTACACCCCACGGTTGTGGTGGTCCCGGCGCTGGTGTGGTAGGAGTTGGTGAGGCTTTAGAAGATTTTCTCCCTGTTCCCTTAGTTAAAAAAGATCAGGATAAGTTTTGTTTTGATTATGAAGTGAGGCACTCTATCGGCCGATTAAGGAGTTTTTATGGCAACTTTGGAGTTTTGGTAAGAGCTTATGCTTACATTTTGCGTTTAGGCGGAGATGGTCTTTTAAGGGTAGCTCAAAACTCTACTTTAAGTGCTAACTATATAAAGGAAAAATTAAAGAATTATTACCAGGTGGCTTTTCCTAAGAAGTGTATGCACGAGGTAGTTTTTACTTGTCAAAGCCAGAAAGAAAGAGGTGCCTCAGCTTTCGATATCGCTAAGAGGTTAATCGATTTTGGCATTCATCCTCCGACAATGTATTTTCCTTTAATCGTTAAAGAGGCCTTAATGGTAGAGCCTACAGAAACTGAAAGTAAACAGACCTTAGATTATTTTATTCAAACTATGATTGATATTGATAAGGAAATTAGCTTAGATTGTGAGAAAGTTAAAACTTCTCCGCATTTAGCACCGGTGAAGAGAGTTGATGAGGTAAAAGCAGCAAGATTTCCGAATTTAAAATGGGAAAAACCTGGCGTCTGATTTTAGACCAAAAGTGTGATGGTTATTACAATATGGCTGTTGATGAAGCCATATTGCTAGGTTATTCATCTTCTAAAATACCTACCTTACGACTATACGGATGGGATAAGCCGTTTATTTCCTTGGGGTATAATCAGAATTTTCGAGAGGTTTTAAACTCCCAAAACGAAATTCCTTTTGTTAGAAGGATAACTGGCGGTTCAGCAATTCTGCACCATAAAGAGCTTACCTATAGTTTGGTTTGTTCCTTGGAAGATTTAAACCTACCAAAAGCAGTTAAAGTTTCCTACAAGATAATTTGCTCTTTTCTTAAACATTTTTATGGTCAATTAGGACTAAAAGCATATTTTGCTAATGATTTAAAGTCTGAGGACCAAGAAAGCATAAAAGGCTTAGGTAAATATAATAATTTTTGTTTTTCAAGTTGGCAACACTTTGATCTTTTAGTTGAAGGTAGAAAGATTGGCGGTAGCGCTCAGCGGCGCAGAAAAAACATTATCTTCCAGCATGGCAGTATTCCTCAAGAGATAAATTCAGCTTGGATCAAAAGAACAATAAAGAGCTCAGGAGACCTTAAAGGACGGGCAACTTCCTTAGAAGAAGTTTTGGGTAAATCTTTAAGTTTTGAGTTGTTAAGTTCACTTTTGTATTCAAGTTTTAAGCTTACCTTTGGGACCGAATTCAACCGAAAGAAACTTTTACCGACAGAAGAAGAGAAGGTTGCTTCTCTTCTTAAAGCGAAGTATAGAACAAAAGAGTGGAATAACTATAAAATATTTAAAAATGCCTAAAATTAAACCTAAACCTTCCTGGTTGAACAAAAAAATAGTTCTTGGTTCTTGCCATAAAGTAAAGAGCATATTAAGAGATTTGTCTTTGCATAGCGTTTGTGAAGAATCGTTTTGCCCTAATATCTCCGAATGTTTTCAAGATGGAGTTGCTACTTTTATGATTTTAGGGGATACCTGCACTAGAGGATGTGCTTTTTGCGGAATTAGTAAGGGTGAACCTTCCGCTGTTGACTTAGATGAACCTAGACGAATAAAAGAGGCAGTTAGGAGGTTGAATCTAAAATATGTAGTGATAACTTCACCGACTCGAGATGATCTTAATGATGGGGGAGCAGGTCTTTTTTGTCAAACAGTAGAAGAGATCCTGAGTCTAGATTCTAAAAAAACAGTAGAGATTTTAATTCCTGATTTTAAGGGGAAAATAAATCTAATTAAGAAGATTGCGAGATCTAAGGCTAAGGTAATTAGTCATAATTTAGAGACCCCAGCTTCTTTATATATAGAGGTAAGAAGAGGAGCAGTCTACGAGAGATCTTTGGAAGTGCTAAAACTAATAAAGGAGACGAATAAAGAGGTACTTACTAAATCCGGTCTTATTTTAGGTTTAGGAGAAGAAGAACCAGAAGTGATTCAGGCCTTGGTAGATTTAAGAAGTGTTGGCTGCGATCTTCTGACTTTAGGTCAATACTTGCCCCCTTCTTTAAAGCACTATCCTTTAAAAGACTATATTTTGCCTGATAAATTTGGCTATTTTGAAAAATATGCCAAAAAAATAGGATTTAAGGGCGTAAAGAGTGCGCCCTATGTTCGCTCCTCATATCTAGCCCACTCTCTCTTAGAGTCAGCTTCTTGCCCTAATCACGTATAAGGCATTTTTTGACTTTAAAAAATCGCTCCATAAAAATAAGCCTAGTATTACCTTTTTTTAGTCAATAGTTAAGTAAACAGTACACAATATATGGTAGTATTGTTAAATCTATACAAGATATAGGAAATTATAGTAAATTATAACAAATTATTCTTGACACTAACAAACAAATGTATTTTAATAGAAATGTACCATAATTATACAAAATGAGTAAAAAAAGAATGCCGCGATTAATGAGTGTTGATGAATTGGCCGATTATTTGGGTTTGCAGAAGCAGACTATCTACAATTGGCTGCATAGTAAGAGAATATCAGGAATAAAGATCGGTAAAGTATGGCGCTTTGACCGGAAGTATATTGATGAATGGTTAAAAAAGTGCAGTAGAGGGTAGACATGGCAAAAGAGAAAAAAGTTGGTTTGTATTTAGGAACTAGTTCTGTAGGCGCGGCAGTGATTCAGGGCACTGATATTCTTTCGTTAGGGAGGTTTGAGTTTTCTTCTTTAGAAGAATCAGGAAGTGAGATTAGGAATGAGGATATAAGATGGGAGGCTTTAATAAATAAGACCTTAAGAGAGGTTGGTAGTGATGTTAAGAATATTTATGTTTCTCTTGCCGACAGAGATTTTATTTTCAGGCCTCTTGAGATGCCTTCGATGAAGAAAAAAGAGATAGAGTCATCGTTAGTTTATGAAATAGAAAAATACATTCCTTTTAAGATGGAGGAATTAGTTTGGGATTATGCCTACGCTAATTTTCCCAAAGAAAAGAAGGTTGGACTTTCTTTTATCGGGATAAAAGAAAGTAATTTTGACAGAATTAAATCTATATTATCTCGTCTAGAACTTAAAGCAGCGACGATTGAGCCTTCTTGTGTATCTTTAGCTAGAGTTGTAAAATCGGGAAAGAAATTTGGTCAATTCAAGAATTTCGCTATTCTAGATTTTACTCAGGCCGAAGCTTACCTCACTTTTTTTCAGCAGAATTTACCAGTATTTAATCGCTATCTTGTTGTCCCCAAGAAGGAGGAGGTTCTTGACCTAGATAATTTTATTGAAGCAGTAAACTTTTCTTTTCAGTATTTTAAAAGAGAGTTTAAAAATTATAAATTAGAGAAGTTTATTATAGTAGGAGATTCTAACGTAGACAGTTTAGTTTCGCCCTTGAAGGAAGGGTTGCAGGTTGATATAGAAGCTGTTTCTTCTTACGATTTGACCAGTCGCAATAATGCTCAAGTTGAGAATGTTAAGGCAGTGGGTGTGGTAGGCCTAGGGCGTTCTTCTTATAAATTTAAACCTTGTCTTAGAAAAACTGAGGAGCGTTCACTTCCTTCAGGGAGGTCTCTTACAAGTGTTAGCTTAAGGGTAGGGTTGTTAAGCTTGTTGATAGCTATAGGGTTGATTGGTACTATATTTCTTTCTTTAATATTGACAAATCAGGTAACTGAAAAAAAATTCGAATTGAAAAATAAAGAGAAAAGCATAGTGATACCAGCGGCCTTAAGTGCACTTAGTTGGCAAGAGAGGGCAATAACAGTGGAAAAGGAGGATGAGAAGATAAGATCTTTAAAGGTATTGTTAACTTCACTTTTTCGTTTTTCTTCTTTTTTTGCAAAAATAGCTACTGATGAGATACTTCCTCGGAAATTGTGGCTTAGTGATTTAAGTATTACTGGGTATCAAGGGCCATACAGAGGGACTTTAGCTGGTTATATTTTTCGCGACGATGATTACGAAGAGAGACTAGGTGTAGATGAGTTTATTTCTAACTTAAGGAAAGACAAAACAGTAGGGTCAATCTTTAGCAAAGTAGACCTTAAGTCTTCTAGTCGTTATAAAGTAAAAGGTTTTGAAGTTACTATCTTTTCTGTTATTTTGGAGAAATAAAGTTTATGGATGTAAAAGCTTTGTCGCAATATAAAAATGTACTTCTCTCAATAGTTATTATTGTTGTTTTTGCTGTATTAAGTCAAGGTACACTTTCTTATTATTCTTTGCAGAAAAAGGAAGTAACCGTAAGGATGCAGGAATTAGAGGAAGGCGAACAAACAATTATGAGGTGGGAGCGGCTGCGTTTGGATGCTGAAAAATTAGAAAAAAGTTTTTTAGTTAAAGATACCTTATTCTTCAAAAAATTTGTAGAAGAAAAAGCTAATTCTTTAGGAATAAGAATTACTTTCCTGAGGACTTCTAATCTAGAAAAAGATCTTTATTGGGAAGTAACAATGCATTTGGGCATGGCGTGTTCGTATAAAGACTTTACAGATTTTATTAAGGCTATTGAAGAAAAAAGTGTAGTAGTTAAAAATGTCAGTATAACTAGTGGCCAAAATGTGAAAGATGAAAAAATCGATTTAACATTAAAAGGATTTATCCTTAAATGATGATGAAAAAGATTATTACCCTTATTTTAATATCCCTAGTTTTTTCAAGCTTTTCTTATCCACAGAGTAAATACAAGGATCCTTTCAAATCTTTATTGCCGCAAGAGATAAAAGTGGAAGGGGAGAGACACGAAGAGATAATTAGTGGAATAGAGGACTCCCTTCCATCTATGATTGTAGAAGGTCTTCTTTGGGGTGGCGATTTCCCGCAGGTGATAATTGACGGAGAAGTCTATAGAGTTGGTGATAGGCTTAAAAGTATAGACGCTAAGGTTTTCAGAATTGAGCAAGGTGAAGTATTCATTTTTTATGGAGAAAAAATATATAGAATGAAAATTGGGAAAAAGGAGGAGATATGAAAAAGGCTTTTTTAATAGTTTTTTTGTTTCTTATACTTTCATCGAGCGGGGGTTTTTCTCGGGATAGTATTTATGGGGACTATTTGCTTGGCAGCCTTGATAAGAAGGTGTCTTTAGACTTAGAAGGTGCACAATTGGTGGATGTTCTAAAGATGCTCTCTCAACAAATTAACCTTAATTTCATTTCTACTGAAGCAGTAGGGGAAAGAACGCTGACTTTATATATAGAAGATGTGCCCTTAAGGGATGCAATGGATATAATTTTCAAAGCAAATAATCTTGCTTATGATTATTACGTTGATTCTAATATATTTGTGGTTAAAGAAATGGGTAAGCCAACCTTAGAGTTGAAGACTAAAATTTATCAACTAAAGTATGTGAGGGTAAAGTCTTCTAAGGTGGAAACAGAAGTAACGGCTATGCTAGCAGGAGAAACAGGAAAAGCAGAAGAAGATGAGGGAGTTGGAATTAAGGACGCTGTAAAGTCAATTCTAAGTGAGTTTGGGAGGATAACAGAGGATCCGATAACTAATTCTTTAATTGTAGTTGATGTGCCAGTTCAATTTCCGATTATCGATGAAGTAATCAGCAAATTAGATATCCCTATTCCCAGGATTATGATTGAAGTAGAGATGATGGATGTTTCTAAATCTCACCTCGATAAGATCGGGTTTAATTTTGCCAATGGTGCAACTGCTGCGCTTACGATGGGTGCAAGAAGTACCACATTCCCTTGGTTTGACAAGTGGTCAGGTCAAAGTATAGGTGGTGCTAATCCTTCCCTTTCAACATTAAGTTTTGCCAATATGTCGTCAGTAATGCAATTTTTATCACAAGAGAGTAGTACAAAGTTTCTTGCTCGGCCAAAAATACTTACTCTTGCTAATGAAACTGCAGAGGTTAATCTTGTATTGAATGAAATAATCGGTCTTACTACTACTATAAATGAAGACTCAAGCCGCACTCAAGAGATAGAAAGGGAGGATACCGGAACAAGGCTGAGGGTTACTCCTCAGGTAAATTTAGTTACTAACGAAATTACCTTGGTTCTTGATGTGTTTAATAAGGAATCTGCGAAGAGTAGTATTACTATAACAGATATGACTGGCTTTGTGAAAAATGTTGAAGAGAGAAGCACTAAATCTATAGTTAGACTTAAAGCTGGAGAAACACTTTTCATCGGAGGGTTATTAAAGAAAGAAGAGCAGGAAACTATTACCAAGATACCTTTCTTTGGAGATCTCCCGGTTATCGGAAGATTTTTCCGTTACACAGATCGGCCTTTAGCCGATAATGTAAATCGAGAGCTTCTGGTTTTTTTAACACCACGTATTTTAAAGGATGAAAGAAATTTAGTTGAGAAGGCAAAAGTTATTTCCCGGGAACAGCAGAATTCCTTAAAAGATAATTCAGTTAAATTTGCTTTAGACCGTTTTAATAAGTAAATTGTCAGATTATCATATTTTCATCTGTGTAATCTTTACTAAAATCTGTGTAATCATTTTCAAAAGATGGCAAGGTATAAAAGACTAGGGGATATATTAATTTCTGAAGGTATTATTACCGAGAAACAGCTTGAGGAGTCTATCTCTCTGCAAGCAAAAGAGGGTGGCAAATTAGGTGAGGTTTTAATTAGGTTAGGTTATGTAAGTGACGAGCAGATAGTTATTGCTTTGAGTAAACAGCTAGCCATTCCTTACATTTCTTTGGTCTCTGGTAAACTTATTCCTACGGCTGACCAGAATTTAGAGACACTTCTTCCTCACGATTTTGCGATACGAAGTATTATTTTGCCGCTTTCCCGTAATCTTAATTCCTTAACCGTAGTAATGTTTGACCCCTTGGATTTGATACTTATTGATAATCTTAAGAAAATTACTGGCTGTGAGATAAATCCGGTTGTTTCTACTAAGTCGAATATTTTAAAAGCTATCCAGAATTTCTATGGAAAGGAGAAGATCTTTCGGGAAGCTATCCAGGCAGCCGGCGATGGTAGTCTTGACGGAGACATAAAAGAAATATCCTCGGAAGAGACTGACTTAAGTTTAGACAAGCTAATCGCTCAAGCCGAAGAGGCACCTGTAGTAAAACTGGTGGATCTTTTGATTAGACAAGCCATTGAGGAGGGGGCTTCTGATATACATCTAGAACCCCATTATAATAAGTTAAGTTTAAGATATAGAATTGATGGAGTTTTGTATGACATGCCTTCGCCTTCAACATCACTTTACTTGCCGATTATTTCTCGAATAAAGATTCTTTCTAAGATGGATATTGCTGAAAAGCGTTTGCCTCAAGATGGCGGTTTTATGGTAAAGATGGGTAAACGGCTTGTCGATTTACGAGTTTCGTCTATGCCCACTATTTATGGAGAAAAGGTAGTTTTAAGAATTCTTGATAAGAGTCGTGTACCCTTAGATTTAGCAAGGCTAGGATTTTTACCTCAGGAGTTAGAAATTATACGACGGGGGATTGATTTTTCTTATGGTCTTGTTTTTCTTACCGGGCCCACAGGGTCAGGCAAGTCAACGACGCTTTATGCGGCTTTAAATGAAGTAAAGTCAACGGCTAAAAATATTCTCACCGCTGAAGATCCAGTAGAATATAGAATTGAAGAGATAAATCAAGTTCAGGTCAAGCCGGAAATCGGCTTAACTTTTGCCAATGCCTTGAGATGCTTTCTAAGGCAGGATCCTGATATAATTTTAATAGGCGAGGTAAGGGACCTGGAAACTGCTGAGATGACCATAAGAGCGGCTCTTACAGGACATTTAGTATTTTCTACCTTGCATACCAATGATGCTATTTCTACAATTAATCGGTTAGTAGATATTGGTGTTCCTAATTATCTAGTTGTTGCGTCGCTACGGTTAATTATTGCCCAACGGTTAATAAGAAAACTCTGCGCTGATTGCAAGGAGCCTTATGAAGTTAGGCCTGAAGATATTCCACAGACTATTACTTTAAATTCCCCAGTTATTTATAAGGCTAAGGGCTGTGAGAAGTGTAATTTTATCGGCTATAAAGGAAGATCAGTAATCAATGAGGTTATCTTGGTTGATGAGGAAATTAGAGCAGCGATATATAAGGGTTTGCCGTCGTCGCAAATTATGGAACTAGCTGGTAAAAAAGGGACTTTAACTTTGCTAGAGAGTGGACTAAAAAGAGTTGAAGAGGGAATTACTTCTCTAGAGGAAGTTCTTTCTGTAGCCGCAGTATAGTTAGTGTGATATAATAAAGGCATGCCGAAGTTTAAGTATACAGCAAAAGCAAAAAATGGCAAGACTGTAAGAGAAGTTTTAAATCTTCCTTCAAAGGATGATGTCATCGCCAGATTGAGAGCAAAAGGTTTACTCATAATATCTATAGTAGAAGTGAAAGAAAAAGGAGGAGGTTCTTCTTGTTTTTCCTCGTTGTCTACCCATAAAGGCAAGCGGGCTAAAATTAAACCTTATGATTTAGCATTCCTTGCTCGTAACCTTGCCACTACTCTTTCTAGTGGAGTTACTCTCTTGAGAAGCTTAGAGATTCTTTCTTTTCAGGCTGAGAGTATTAAACTCGAACAGATATTAAGGCGTTGTAGTGAATATATAAAAGAAGGATTGTCCTTGAGTGAGGCGATTCTTAAATACCCTAATGTTTTTTCTCCACTTTGGAGAGGGCTTATTGAAGTAGGCGAAGCTTCTGGTAATCTTCCCTTTGTTTTGGAAAAATTAGCGGATTATTTAGAAATAAGAATAAATTTTACAAGAAAGGTCACAGGGGCGCTTATCTATCCGTCTATTCTTTTTTTTGTAGCGGTTGGGGCGGTTATCATATTTTTTAAATTTATTCTTCCTCAATTTGTCACTTTGTTTGAGCAATTCGATATAGAACTCCCTTTAGCTACCCGGATTATTTTCGGTATAAGTCAGTTTTTGGAAGCAAATTTTATTTTAGTTTTGGGTAGTATGGTAGCTATAGGTTTTGGTTGTTCACTTTTTACAAAGCGTCCGGAAACCAAGAAGATTTGGGATAGAATAAAATTAAAATTACCGGTTATCGGTGATTTATCACTTCTTGCCGCTTTAGAGCGCCTCACTTCTACCATTTTTATTCTTTTAGACAGCGGACTGCCTTTAGTATATACTTTGGAGGTTGTTGCTCGGGGAACCGGTAATTCTGTTTTAGAAAAAAGCCTTCTTCATGTAACCGAAAGAGTAAAAGATGGAGCTTCTTTATCCGATGAGCTTCGAAAATTGGAAATATTTCCTCTTTTGATTTCAGAGATGGCCAAAGTTGGCGAAGAGACCGGAAGCATGCCTCAGGTCTTTAGCAAAATATCGACTCACTACCAAAAGGACCTTTCTTCGCGCTTGGAACGTCTTATTGCTGCTTTTGAACCGATTATGATTGTTCTTATCGGCGTGGTAATCGGAGGGATTGTTATTGCCTTATTTTTACCTTTATTTAAGCTCTCTACTTTGGGGTAGAAAAAGAAAAGTATTTTTATTTTCGTTTGACATAAAGGTAGAGAGCGTGGTATAAAGAAGGCAGAAGAGATAGATGGATGGATTATAAAAGTAAGGGGGAGAAGAGGTAAAAGGAGGCATATTATGAGAAAAAGAAAGGGGTTTACCCTCATGGAATTGATAATCGTAGTGATTATCATAGCTATTTTGGCAGCTGTAGGTCTTCCTCAGTTCTTTAAAGCTGCAGGAAAAGCTAAAGAATCAAAGGCAAAAAGCAATTTAGGCCATATCCGTAAAATAGAGTTGGCCATTGACTCAACACAAGGTTCTTTTACGAATTTTGTTGCCACTCAGACAGTTAGCTTATCTGCTGATATTGATACTGATGGAGTCAATGACATTGAAATAAGTTTTTATGATTCTGATTATAATTATAATGTAGGTGCTAACGTTGCTAGTGCTGTGCCTTTACCAGCAAGAGTTGGTTTGGGTACATTTACCATGAATTTAAGAACCGGTGTAACTAACTGGTAGGCCGAAGGCCAAAAAGTTTAGGTATACCTAATTTTGAAAGAAAGAAAATGGTTGGGGTTTAGGCTTTAACCGTTTGTTTATTCATGATTCAGGGGTAAGAGATGAAGATAAGTTTAAAGAGACAAAGAAACCATGATTGTTTTACTCTTCTTGAGCTTGTGATTGTATGCGTTATAATTGCTATACTCGCAAGCCTAGGAGTGGGTTATTACCGTAAAGTCATAATTAAAACCAAAGCTGGTAAAGCTAAGCACGCTATAAGTCTAATTGCTGAGGCTGAAAAAATGTATCGAATGAGTTATGGTGTCTATTGGCCTGTTGGTGCCGGTGCGGTTAATGCCGGAATCGGTACTAATATAACAGGTATGAATATAGGCACCGTAGATAACGATACTGATTTTAATTATTCGGTGACCGGTGGTGCTGCTAACGTTGACATTAATGCAAATAATCCGACAGCTATTGGTACCTGTGGAGCGGGTTCTTTGATCATACTTAATTTACCTACTGGCTCTTGGATAATTCCCGGGTGTTATAAATAGTTAAATATATGTTTAAAAAAGGGTTTACTTTGTTGGAATTGGTGCTGGTAGTAACAATTGTAGGCATAATTGTTACTTTTGCTATTCCTGGTTACCTAGGAGTTAGACAGAGAGCAGAAGGACGACAGGCTTCGACACAACTAAAATTAATTCAGACTACCGAGAAGATTAGGCACTTGGAATCAGATAATTATGTTGTTTGTAATGGCTTTGCTGCTTGTAATACTGCCTTAAATCTTGACTTACCTGATGATACCTGGGTCTATAGAGTCGTATGTGCTGGCGGTTGCGATAATAATTTTACAGCTACCGCGATAAAGGATGGTTGCACCTATTCTATAGCTAAAGACACTGTTATGACGTCGGCTGGATGTGTCTATGTGCCCTAAAAAAAGAGTTAATAAAATGCGAGAAGGAGTTACTTTGACTGAAGTAGTCATCGGAACAGTAGTTTTAGCCATCACTTTTGCAGGGTTATTAGCTACTTTTGTGGCCGTAAGAAAATATGTTAAACGGGCTAATAAGCGGCTTATTACTACTGAATTAGTATCCGGGAAGTTGAATGATTTGTATCGATACGTCAGAGATGATACATGGGATACCACAGGAGATTTAAGGATTGGTACTAGAAATATAGGTTCTTACACAATAGATAATCAGGTTTATCAAGATGGTGGTTCACCTAATAGCTATAGTAGTGTAGCCACTGTTGGAGATTATCGCCGAGTAAGCGTGACTATAAATTATCCTTAAAACCTAAAAGGCTAAATATTCTAATGAAAAAATCGATTACTTTGGTGGAACTTCTTATTTCCATGACGTTGTTAGGAGTAATTATTTTAGGCGCCATTGCTTTTCATCTTTCCGGTGAAAGGTTTCTAAGTTCTTCAGAAAAGAAGACTCAGGTTCTAAATGATTTAACTTTTGTTTTGCAGCATCTTCGAAAGAACATTTTATTAGCTGCTGGAGATGTTAATAATACAGGAATTCGTTTTCCCAGTTTAACCATTCTAAGAGTTCGCCAGGATAGAAATATTCCTAGGACTCCGGCTATCTATACCGATGATACATGGTTTGAATATCAATTTCGGCCTAACCCTGATCATGATGTTATATTTGGGGTTGTAGGAAGCGGTAATTGGGAAACCCTTAGCACACATTATGTGGGTGATGTAGGTTTTAGAATGGACCTTGTCGATGGAGGGGCAAGAGTAAGAAATCTTACTATGAGGTTAGATCCTACCTCGCCAGAAGACCCGCGCACAAATCCCAAAGTAAGTACTGTTTCTACTGCTGGTGGTACTCGTACGGTATATTTCTACTCTCTTGTTCACTCCTGGAATTAATATTTTAATGGAAAGTTCCATACGAAGAATTATCGTATTGATTATTTCATCTTTTTGCTTTCATTCAGCCCTTCTAGCTGCGCCTTGTTATGGAACAAAGATGCCTGAGCAAGGCAGGTTTTTTGGGGGGTTTGAAACTCACGCCATCTTTAAACGCAATCTAGAGGCTGATTATGGAAAGCTGAGATCAACTCAACGTTTTTTTCAATTTTCCTATGGAATTTGGAATTGGTTATCTTTAGATTTAAAAGGCGGTGCTGGAAATATAAAACAACACCCGTTAGGCAGCGATGAGATTGACTATACCTCTTCTTTTGCTGGCGGTTATGGCTTCCGTTTAAAGTTTTACGATCGAGAAAAAATAAAAATGGTTTTTGGTTTTCAGCATATAAGCGTACACCCTAGAAGTGTTCGTTTAGACAGTGTAAAACACAAATCAGTATTAGATGATTGGCAAGTGTCACTTCTGGTCTCCTATGATTTTTCTAGAGTTACCCCTTACTTAGGAGCTAAACTTTCAAGAGTTGATTATATTCACTGGGTAGAGGAAGATAGAGAAAGGAGAATGTCCGATTTGACTAAATCAGTAGGAATTGTCTGTGGCCTTGACATAAATCTTACCGAAAAAACATGGCTTAATTTAGAGGGCCAATTTCTTGATGGCCAGGCTATGGCGGCCAGCTTTAATTTTAAGTTTTAGTAATTTTGCCGTATGATTGTACGCGACAAAACTCAGGATTTACTTAATTATTTAGAGGATACTTCTAATGTCCAAGGTAAAGCTTCTTTGCTTTACCTTCCCCAAAACAATCAAGAGGTTTTAGAGAGTGTAAAGGATTGTCTTAGAAGGAAAATTCCTTTTACCTTATCATCCGGACATACCGGCACAACTGGGGGGTGTGTTCCTTTACAGGGAGCAGTTATCTCTTTAGAAAACTTAAATCAAATTATTGACATTAATCAAGAAAAACAGATTGTTCGTACTCAAGCTGGTCTAACTCTGGAAAATTTAGAAAAAGAAATTAATAAGTTTAACTTAACTTTACGGGCATTTCCTACTGAGAGCTTAGCTTTTATTGGAGGGGCAATCGCAACCTCGGCTTCAGGAGTAAGAGGATTTGGCTATGGTTCAATAAGGAAATATGTAAGGGGATTAGAGGTTATTCTAACTACCGGTGAGGTAATTAAAATAAAAAGAGGTGAAATAATTTCTAAAGGAAGATGCTTTGACTTTAAGCATAAGCAAAAAAGTTTTAAATTTACCCTACCTTCTTATCAGCTTCCAGAGGTTAAGTCGCAGGCTGGTTATTATGTTAAGGATGATATGGATTTAATCGATTTATTCATTGGTAGCGAAGGAACCTTAGGGGTTATTGTTTCTTGTGAATTAAAGCTAGAAAAGATTCCTTTTAATGTCTTTGATGGATTGATATTTTTCTCGAAAGAAGATAATGC
>Ga0075120_10001911_pt1 | contig 15612 bp, 14 predicted proteins | sample AntAceMetag02UKL_FD_69792 | JGI IMG/M metagenome (GOLD analysis project Ga0075120, IMG submission 69792) | Saline lake microbial communities from Ace Lake, Antarctica - Antarctic Ace Lake Metagenome 02UKL | ecosystem: Environmental > Aquatic > Non-marine Saline and Alkaline > Saline | place... | reverse complement strand
CCTTTGTTGCGTATAATTCACCCTGAATGGAGGGGTGGGAGAGCGGCCGAATCCACCAGTCTTGAAAACTGGCAGACCTCTGGTCTCGCGGGTTCAAATCCCGCCCCCTCCGCTGCGAACCCTAAAGATCTCACTCTGTTAGAAAAGCGACCCAGTGCACGCGAACGCATCCAACCCGATGTTTCCCGAAGGGAAACTCGAGACGAACGCATAGCGTTCGCAAACTCCAGACGTACTCGAATCATCTGGATTCGAGTACGCATCGAGAGTAGAATCTCATTGAATTAGGAGAGGTAGTCAAGTGGTCCAAGACACCGGTTTGCTAAACCGGCGAGGGGTTCACGCTCCTCCGCGAGTTCGAATCTCGCCCTCTCCTCCACCTTGCGAACGGCAATCCTTCGGATTGCTGCGAGTTTCGCTATGCGAAACTTCGGATGGAGACGTGTCAGCTTGTGATACAAGTCGAAATCTGTGAAGCCTGAAGTTCTGAGGCAGGTCATGCGCGATGTTTCGCGCAGCGAACGGCAACCCTTCGGGTTGCTTGGAGTTTCGAAAAGCGAAACTCGACACGTACCCAAGGCTTCATCAAGAAGCCTTGGGTACGCGCCCGTAGCTCAGTGGATTAGAGCGTTGGCCTCCGACGCCAAAGGTCACAGGTTCGAATCCTGTCGGGCGTAAAGAAAGAGCGGGACCATACGGTCCCGCTCTTTCTTTTTGCTCTGTCGGAAAGAACCTGCCGAGTAGAACCTAACCGCCCTGATGTTTCCCGTAGGGAAACTCAAGACGTGCTCGAAGAGCACGCGAACTCACAAGGAACTGACTGCCACGCAGACAGTTCCCAGGTTCAGAATCCGTTCATTCGCAAATCCATACGGTCCCGCTCTTTCTTTGCCCTCAGGTTCAACCTGCCTAGTTTCGCTTCGCGAAACTACCGAGCTCCTCGCAGAGAAGCCACAGGTTACGAATCTCTCTACAGCCTACCCCTTTTTGTATGTTCGGTCGCTTCGATCCTGCCGAGTAGAACCTAACCGCCCTGATGTTTCCCGCAGGGAAACTCAAGACGAACCCGAAGGGTTCGCCGCTACCCTCGAAGCATCCGGAATCTACTTAAGCACTATGCCCCGCTTTGCAGCTCCATCACGTGCATGGACAACTCTGGCCCTAAGCCACAGCTGATCTTCGTTCAGGATAAACACGGGCGATTAGTAGAAAACCAAGCGCTTTATGATGCATTATTAGGCAGAGGCAACTATGAATAAGACACAGAGACGAGCAAGACGAGTGAGAGAGACATTTCGCAAGGCAGTTGCCGACGACCTAGATAAGAAGCGTCGTCTCGGTCAATACGCCGTCGTCTTCCAGAACGGGAAAGTCGTTCGAATTGATCCTGAGCAGATCTCTCAATTAACGAGGATCTAGTTACGAGAACATGCAGAAGCCAGCGTATACGCGCTAAATTCTGCAACTGTGGGACTCCAGGACTATCCCCGAGGAAAAGGCAAGCACATGACTCACTTGTTCTTGGTCTTATATCTTGGGCGCTCGCGTCAGGATTGTGGGTCCTCCCATCTGCATGTCCGCACTCTTTCTTCGAACCAAGGCATCGACATTCCGTAACATAACGTTTCCAGCAGGGAAACTCAACCCTCCCGAGCAACGGGGAGGAGGCCTGCTCAGAAGAGCACGCAAACTCACAAGGAACTGACCGCATCAAAGCCCGGCGTTTCGCAAAGCGAGACTCGAGACGAACGCGCTCGAATGCGAAGCATTCGCGTTCCCAAAGATTCCACGAATCCTATCATCTGCGTGTCCAGATGCTTCATGCCGAGGTTGTGATTCCACTCGAATTCGCCGCTATACTTGGAGCTTGGTGACGAAGGAAATCCACGTCTATGTACAGTAGAATGTGAACATACGTGGGGAGCGTGGCGCAGTCGGTTAGCGCACCAGGTTGTGGTCCTGGGGGTCGCGGGTTCGAATCCCGTCGCTCCTCCCACCAAAACCAAGGCAAAAGAAGTCACGAGGGTTGCAGCACCACAAGCGCGAGTTTCGGAAACCGAAACTCGACACGTACCCAAGGCTTCTTGCGGAAGCCTTGGGTACGCGCCCGTAGCTCAACTGGATAGAGCACCGGTCTTCGGAACCGGGGGTTGGGGGTTCGAGTCCCTTCGGGCGTGCATGAAAAACGGAGTTAGGCATCTGCCTGACTCCGTTTTCATTTCCGTTTGGATGGCGAGAACCCCCATGAGAATGCAGCCCACAAATTCAGCATTCTCGCAAGCAATCCACAGGATTGCCGGGGGTATCGAGTCCCTTCGGGCGTGCAAGCTCATATATGAATTCAGAAATCCCTGCAAATTAGGGGACTGACTATAAGGAAGCTTTCCTTTGCTGCGTCGTGGTTGGCAGCCGGTGTGTAAGATCTGTGAAGCAAGAGATCATCATCGAATTCGATGATACGTGCTCTGGACAATCCCATTCGGGAATGTCTTTGTGGTGACATGCTCCCATTTCAAGTCGCCACTCAGAGAACCAAAGAGCGGAATACCATTCCCAATGAGCACTGGGAGCGTCGAGATGATCAGTTCGTCGATCAAGTTGGCTCGCAGGAACCTCTGGACTGTCTGTCCACCATCAATGTAGATTCTCTTGCGGCCCATAGCGCGAAGGCGCTCCAATATAGCGGGCGGCTCCAACGAGAGGACCTCGGCCTTCCCCTGCAAGTGCGGCGGGACTTCATTCAGAGTGCTGCTGAGGACAGTTAACGGTGTTCCCTCATAAGGCCAGCCTCCGAAAGTTAGAACCTTCTCAAACGTGTTGCGCCCCATGATGATGTGATCAATCAAGCGAATGAACTCCGCCCACCCATAATCCTCGTCGCCATCTGGTTCACCAAGTCAGTCGATCGAGCCATCACTGCGAGCAATGAATCGATCGAGGCTAGTAGCTATGTAGACAACCGTTGCGGGGTCATGGCTATTCATTGGTGTCCTCCCGTAGATTCACAATGGAGAAAGTATATCGAGAACCGATGCCCTTTTCGGAGGAGACATGCCTATTCAATGACACATATCCAGGAGTCATCTGGAGCCTGGGTTCCTGTACCTGGAACCGCACAGTTAGCTGTTTCGTGGTGAGCGGCGTCATTATCTTGTTTCGCGCTGTGTTCGCAAAGACCAAGGATAGGTCATTTCCTCTTGTCCTCATACATCAGCTTGTCCGCTTCGGTAAGGGCTTCTTCGATGGACGTGCCGATTTCCGAACTCCAGTGATAGCTGCCTATGGCCAGGGTGACAGGGAAGTCCAGCAGCGGGTTCGTCTTGTTCCTCTGAGAGACCTCCGTCTGAATGCGTTCCCTGACGAGATCGGTTTCGCCGTTGGTTTCTGGGAGGATGACCAGGAACTCGTCGCCTCCGTAGCGAACCAGAATGTCAGCGTCGCGGATGTTGTTCTGAATGAGTGCCGCTATGGCTTGAAGCACCTTGTCGCCCATGGCGTGGCCAAATCGATCATTGATCTCCTTGAACCGGTTGACGTCGATCATCAGGAAGCCGATCGAGTGAGCGTATCGTCCCGATCGTTTCGCCTCCTGCTTCAGGAGTTCGTCGAGGGCGTAGCGATTGAGCGCGCCAGTGAGGGGGTCGCGCCTCGCCATGAGGGCGAGTTCTACCTCATATTGCCTTCGTTCTGTGACGTCGCGGAAGATCGCACGGGTGGAGAACGGCCGTCCATCCTTGAATCGGCAACTCACGCTCCCCTCAACCGGGATCCGATCTCCTCCCTTCGAGATGAACTCCGCTTCCACGTGATCGACCGCTTTCCCGGCCATCACGGACTGGAAGACCTCCGTGCAATGGTCGCGACTGTCCGGGTGCAATATATCCAGCAGTGTGAGGCGATCGATCTCGCTCTCTTTGTACCCGAGCGTCTTCAGCCACGCGCTGTTCACGTACTGGAAGTGACCGTTCGGGTCTACGCTCTGGATCAGATCGTGCGCGTGCTCGATCAGGTCGTGGAAACGCTCTTCGCTCTCTTCCAGCGCCTCTTCTGCCTTCCTGCGCTCAGTAATATCTTGGAAGATTGTGGCAAACTGCCCCTCGCGAGGAGCATAGGCTAGTATTGAAAACCATTTTCCGAGCGGCTCTGAATATTGCTCAAAGGTGATATCCGATCCGCCAAGGGCAACTTTTCCATACGTCCCTATCCAGTTGGCAGGATCGTTTTCAATTCCCGGCAGGACTTCAGTGACTCTCCTTCCTACAATAGCATCGCGGCTCTGGCCTACCATCTTTTCAAAGGCGGCGTTGATATCTAGGAATGTGTAGTCAATAGGCTTTCCTTCGGGATCTAAAACCATTTCGTGTAGCGCGAACCCGCTCACCATTCTCTCGAACAGCCTGCGATACTTCTTCTCGCTCTCACTTAAGACTTTTTCGACCAACTCTCGGCGTGATACTTCTTCAGTGAGACGGTCTCTAGAAACAACGGAGGTTTCTAGTTGCTCTGCAACCTCATTGAACGATTGAGCCAATCGGCCCATTTCATTATTTGACTGGACAGGGACGCGAACATCTAGGCTTTGGGAGTCAAAGGACCGTACTTGGGACACCAATTTTTCGACAGGTTTTGCCCCTCTCCAACCAGCAAGAAGGCCGAAGATTGCCACTAGAAAAACTACCCCCAGAGCTACCAAGCCCACCTGTCTGGTTGTTAGCAAAGCTGAAGTCAATGCCACCCGCGAGTTCTGCTTAGCAACGATGAACCATGACTCGCCTGCGTTCCCAAAGCTATGATCAACTGAATCAGGCGTGCCGCCAAATACTTCCGATGTCAAGCTAGACGTACAGGACACTTCTGCAAGAGCAATAAGAAATCTCTCTCCGTTTTCTTCAACAATTAGCCCTCTTGTCTCTCGCTCTGCAATTGCATCAATGACCTTACCTGGAAGAGAGGTTTGGAGCGGAAGCACTCCTGGACCGCTCACGATAAGCCCGTTAGAGCGTGCCAGATAGATTGATACCTCTTCTTCACGTCCAACATTTGCGATGGTTTTTCCTATAGAACCGAGCAGGAAGAAGTTACATTTAAGAATCCCGATAACCTGGCCATCAACCATAACGGGAACAACAATACCAACCACATAATCGCCAACACTGGCATCGTAGCCCCGGTCATCAATGAATGTTGATCCGCGGCCTTCGTTATACGCCGCCTGCCACCAGGGCTTATGTCCGTGCGCGAGAGTGGATAGCTTTCCTGTGCTGGCGATGAGCGCACCAAAGCGGTCTGTTATAAAAATCTCGCCGAAGGTTCCAGGGTGAGCTAGGACCTGTCTGCGAAGCTCCAGGGCCACCCCATTCTCCAAGTACTGTGCGATGAACGGATCGTCAATAGACGCTGTTGCCCTCCATTGAGCATCAAGCTCAGCAATCCTGGCCAGCCGTGTTTCTTCTGAAAGGCCTTCCATCTCTTCATTACTGACCATCATTGCATTCTCAACAGCCTCTGGAGCGGCAAGTATTTCAGCCGTCTCTATTCTGGATGCTAGAAGCTCGTCTACAAAGTGGGATGTGTGGTGTGCTTCCTCTTCTAGTGAGAATTCAGCAAGAGATAGCATGCTCCTACGCGTGTATTGAGAGAAAGCAAAAGTCAAGGCAAGTCCGACAATCGAGCCGAACAAGAACGTACTCAGCGCAATCCGTAGAGCTAGATTTAGATCGCGAAATCTCTTCATCACTGGAAGGACCTCCCAGACCCATAGTAGTGCAAATCGTCACAGGATAATATTTTCTATTTTCCCGCTAGCCACGTATGTTGCACAGGCTGATCGACTGAGAGTCTCTGTATTCCCCTCGCCCATCTTGAACGGGGTCCAAGATAGACCCAAATCGGTATATTTCTAGAGGTCATGCTGGGCGAGTATGTCCGTTAAACGTTCCCTTTCAGGACGTGACTCACCCATGTTCCTGAATGCCATTCTGTAACGCCACCGCTCGACTCGTTTCTCCTATGGAGTCAGACATTCCAAAGATGATGTAGTTGTGAGCTTATATGGTACGGACCCTATCCTCTGAACGTTATGCAACCTCTAGGAGGACCAGACGGAGGGCCGTGGAATCAACATATGGGCACCAGAAAGGGGCTTTGGCATCAGGGCGGGCCTGAGGGCCCAAGAGTTGATTCCGTGCGAATCAGAGCTTGAGCAGATTCACACTAAGAAGCTCGGAGATCGAGATACTCAATTCAGGGTCGATCGGAGTTCCAAAGTCGTCCAGGACGGGGTGCAAGGAAGGCCTGCTGAACTACATTGTAGGCCTTTCTTATTTCGCCTCGTCGCTGTCAATGACCATCGAACTGCCTAGATTTCGCAAGCTTACGAGCCTGTTATTAAGCATGCAAATTCGACCTCTCCAGATTTCCCAAAATTGTGAGCGAGGCCACCCATATTGAGTAGCAAGTCCAGGCAGGCCAGCAAGCTTTAGGCCTCCTGATTAGCCTTTGGCTAAGGCCTCTCAACCTCTCCCAAGTCGATCTCAAAGGGTCCCTAGTGGCTTGCATAAGGGCGGAGGAGCATTTTTTTGCATGCTTCATCGTGTGTGGATATTTAGGAAATATGCAAAGGTTCTCAGATTTTTCCCAGAATTTGTGACGCATCTCCCTGCCTGTTTGCAATTGCGGCACATTAATACTGGGGTACCCTTCCTCTTTGCCACCCTCATTCACTAGGTATTGATCCTTGCCTTTGCTATGCCTCTTCGCATATATTGAGAGAGAGGTGATTGTGGTGGTTAGAAAAAGCGAAGTGACGACTCTGTCGATCTATATTCCAAAGACTAAGCTTGCCAGGAAACCGATTGAGCGATTGGATCGGCTTGGCGAGAAGCATGATCGTTCGATTAACTATCTCGTAGTGACCGCCATCATTGAGTATCTGGATCGGGAAGAGAAGAAGTGAGGCAGGGATGGAAGCTAGCGTGGATTCTCGCAATGGCAAGTGGCAATTGAAGCCAAAGACGCAATGATTAAATCATTATTGAAAGAGGTTGCCCATCTACGCGGCGAGAATGAACGATTGTTGCCTCTGGCACTGCCCAAACCTCGACGAAGACTCATAACTCTGTTCAGACGAAAGGACACGGAATGACGGATGCGAATAACAAAACCTGCAAAAATTGCGCGTTCTTTACCCCATCTAAGTTCAAAAAGGGAGTCAAAAAGAACACTGGATTCTGCCACCGGTTACCTCCAGGAACTATTGGGAGGCCGTTAATCCCCGAAGCTGACTGGTGCGGCGAGTGGCGGCCAAAGGACGACTAGCAACAAAGCCCTCCAGGCGGTAAGGAAGTTGCGGAGGTTCATTCGTTGGATTGATGCTTCCCTGGAGGGTTGTGATTACAGTACGCTACCACAAACGCGCTGATCAAAGCAAAACGACGAGGAAAGGAACCTAATCATGATGCCGAAAGTATGGAATGCAGTCATGGGCGGTATCTTTGGCGCACGTCGACACTGCCCTGTTTGCGGCAAACGAATGAAGCGTTCGATTGCAGTAGAAGAGCAATACATTCGAGTATCAACTGAGCGTGGCCCAGTTGGGTGGAGGAACGTCGGACAAGTTCAGATTATTCCAGTCTACGACACCTGTGCGGACTGCAAACAGCGAATCCTGCACAAGAACAATAAGCTACGTCTAAGCTGACATGCCGTGACCTTTGCTGTGCGAAAGGATTTCAGAGCGCCTTCAAGCTCTTCATCAACGATGGGCAGTCAGATGGATTCTTTCGCCAGGTCTATATATATATGTCCTCTTAACCGATGGAAGTGGAGTAGAGAGGGCTTAGAATCGACTGTATTGGCTACAGACTGACGCTGTCTTCGACTTCCTCTATCTCATCGGCGGTGATGCCGATGTATCGACACGTGACATCTGGCGTGGCGTGGCCTAACTTCTTCTGGATCAATTCCAGGGAGATACCTTGCTGGCGCGCTTGATAGCCCCAAGTCTTCCTCAGTGAGTGCGCCCCAATAGAAGCTTTCAGTGTCCTCGTCAAGCGCATCGTCATATATATCTACGTCGATGGTCGCTTCAGTATCGCCGGCGGCAATCGTCAAGCCTCCCCATTTTCCCCGGTAATCACTGCCCACAGTAGCAGTGCCGTCGACGGTGGTATAGTCGAATTTCACGTTTTCGTCGGTGGACGCAGACAAGCTCAAAGTGAAGGTCAGCCTGCCATCAGCTTCATTCACAGTGTCGGTGCTGACGTAGATGGTGGGCAGATCAGCGGCGAAGATTACTGCTCCCGTTGCGCCTATCAGGATCGCTGCAGCAAGCACGATCAACCCCACCTTTCGATTCGTTTGTCTCATGTATGGCCTCCGCGAGTTGTCACCAGCGGGAGGGTCGAGAGCGTTCCACAGCAAGAATTGACAATCCACGTGTGAATCCGAATGCTGCGTCGGAAGATTCAATCTCGACCATCCCCAATCCTTTGACTTGAGGCTCTTCGGCAACTCAACTGGAAGCAGATAGATCAATTCGCAACCTTGTGAGCTTTGCTGTGCTGACGTGGTCGAGCGTACCTCGTCGCACCCTCTTGCCTTCGTCCGTTCGCGTGCAGACGCCAAAAAAGACATGCAATGATCTTCGTAGTGAGATGACATGTTGTGCTAACGCAGCGCTGTCGTTTGCCGGAAGGAATACTCGTCTGCGAAGTGCGAGTTTGCCATTGGTTGTAAACGGGCGGATCTCGACATAACCCTCATCGACTGTGGCGAAGAGGGTTCTGAAGAAATACTGAAGGGCCATCCTGCTAGCTTGGATCATCATGGTCTCCTCTCTCCAGGTTCTCATCTTCCTGGTTACGGGGGCTCCGTCAAACACGGACGTATCAGTCCTCCGAGATTCGATGCAGCGGCCTCGTATCGAGTAAGATCAGTAGCAGACACATCAGCAATACCGATGCAGAGGAACCATATTGAGGAAGTCAACACGACACCGTGAAAAGAGCACCGGCCAGCCGATAGGATCTCGCATTGGTGGGCAGGCTGCATTGGCTTTTGCCCTAATCGCCCTCAGTGCGATACTGTGCGTGCTGCTGACTACCTTAAGCACACTCGTTGCGGAGAGGCTTGTGCGGGATCAAATCAGCCAGCGCTTGCTGGATCTTGTGACTGTGTCCGCTCTGCACATCAATGGAGATCTGCACAAGACGCTCATACATCCGGAGCAAGAAGGCGGAGACGCGTACCGTGAGATTCAACGCGGACTTCAGGAATTGCGCAAATCAGTGTCAGACGTTCACTATGTCTACACCATGAGGACAGGAACAGATGGCATTACCTTCGTGGTCGACGAAGAGACCACCGAAGAAGAGATTGCACACTTAGGGGAGATCTACCACGATGCAGGTCCGGGATTAAGCGCCCGCTTCGCTTCGCTAGATACTCCGTTTGTCGAAAGCGAAATCTATACCGACCATTGGGGAAGCTGGCTAAGCGGATATGCGCCCTTTTACGACAGCGATGGACGTCGGGCTGGAATCCTGGGAATGGACATTCGTGCCGATAGCATTGCTGCTGCAAAACGACGTGCCCTTGGACTGAACCTTGTCTTGTTAGCTGTAACCTTGCCTCTCTGCGTGCTCTCAGGATGGCTTCTTGCAAGTCGCCTAATCGCGCCGATGAGACAGATCGCAGCTGAAGCGAAGGATATAATCCAATGCCCAAAATCTTGCCGCACGCAAGACAGCCGCATAAAAGAAGTCTCAACCGTTGGCAATGCACTTAAGCTGATGAGGTATCTTCTTGACTACTCACCAGTCTGTCACAAAATTGTTGATCTGGATTTCAACCTGCTATACATGAGTCGAAACGGCTTCCAGATGCTCCGCTTGGATAATAAGGATGACATTTGCGGGAAGCCTTATCCATTCTATTTTTTCCCTGATGCATTCCAGCAGGAAATGAAGGACACCTTGAAGCGAGTGAAAGCAACCGGCGCCACACTGAAGATAGATGGGATTGCCATGGACACTGAGGGCAAGGATGTCTTGCTACACTCCACGCTTGTACCCGTGCCAGACGACAATGGGAAGCTTCAATACATCACAGTCGTCAGTTCTGATGTTACCGCACAGCGAAACCTTGAAGCACACCTTCGCCAATCCCAGAAACTTGAATCGATTGGAACTCTAGCTAGCGGAGTAGCTCACGAGATTAACAACCCATTGATGGGAATGATGAACTACGCTGAACTAGTCAAAGATAAAGTTCAGGACCAGAAACTAGTGGATTACTTGACGGAGATAAATACCGAAGGGAATCGGATCGCAACAATTGTAAGGAACCTTCTCTCTTTCTCTCGACAAGCGGAAGAGGATCATCGGTCCATAGTTATGAGAGATATCGTTGACAGATCTCTCTCTCTCGTTGGCGCGACCATGAGAAGAGATCAAATCGCGATTGAGATAGATATTCCCGAAGATCTGCCTCAGGTGAAGTGCCACGATCAACAGATCCAGCAGGTCATTATCAACTTGCTTACAAACGCGCATGATGCGCTCAACACGCGATATTCTGAGTACGATGAGAACAAGATCATTCAAATCACAGCCAGCTCTTTCGAGAAGGATGGAGAACCCTGGATTCGTACTACAGTAGAGGATCACGGTTCTGGAATACCTGAAGATGTGGCTGCGCGCATCTTCGATCCGTTCTTCACCACCAAGGATCGTGCGACAGGGACCGGCTTGGGATTATCAGTTAGCTTCGGCATTGTGAGCGAGCATGGTGGAAAACTCACAATGGAGTGTAACCCTGGGGAGTACACACGGTTCCATATGGATCTTCCACGAGATGGGAAGAGAGAAGACAGCCCTCAAGAAGAAGCTTCGTAGCTAATTGCCTAGATTGATGAGCTGAATGAGGTGTGAAGCTTCAAGAACTAGACCGCAACGGATTAACGTCTATTCAAAGAGGTAAGCACCGACGGTGTCGACTACTTAGGATTCGGGATTGAGGTGGTCTGGTAGTTGCTAAGCCCTTTTAAAAGAACATCCCCTCCTGCCATATATCGTGACAGGAGGGGTTATATTTGCACCCCCTAGAGAACTGCTTAGCTTTGGAACTCTTCCTTGGCCCAGTGAGGACGAACTCCGGGAGTTACTTTGCGAGCTACAAGCAGGTAGAGGTCAATGATTGTGTATTCCCATACACAGCTGCTTATCGTCCTATCCGGCTCCCCGTACAGGACTCATTCAAACTTCTCACGGCCTCGTAATTCCGGCAGATCTGATCACTTTCTAGCGCGCAAACGCCTTCCCAGTCTGGATTGCACAAAGAGCACGCGATAACACTGACTGATCGAGCAAGTGAGGGAACATGGAAGAGGCATGCAAAGATTCGTCCCTGCAAAGCAATCTACTCAGTATATTCGCCTCTATCCGTCTCCTGGCAACCAATGTTGGTGGATGTTGCGAGTTCGAATTTTCCTGGGTATGCATTGCGGGACATCGCTCTCGTGTCGAGATGCTTAAGAAGATGACGAGGTCTACCCCTTGCTTCGTGTCCACAACACACCATGCCTGGAACGTTGAATCAACCCGGCAGCATTCGTGCAATGAGCGCCCGTTTTGCCGATCATCTTACGTGGAGAGTGGCCAATGGATGGCAACACGCATACGTTTGTGATGGAAGAGTAGTATGGAAACTCAACCGGCAGCAAAGAAGCCCATGTGGCACGTACAGGACTATTTCGATCTTGGTGTCATTGGTGCAACGCATGGCCTCAGTGATGGATTCTACGGCTTTCTCAAGCCGATTCTGGTCCTAGTGGTGCTAGACCTGGGACTAACCACCTTCTAAGCGGGTATGGTCCTCAGTATCTTCAGCATCACCAGCTTCCTCTTTGTCTATCCCGTTTCTCTCGTGGCCGATTTCACTGGCCGAAAGAAGGAGATTCTGATACTGGGTCAAGCCATCGCGGCTATCGCATTCTTCTCCATGCGATGGGCGCCGAGCTTCGCGATGGTGTCGTTGTGTGCCTTCTTGGCGGGAGCGGGGAACGCCACCTTCCATCCCACCGGCACAGCGCTCGCGACAGAGCGGTTCTCTCACAATCGGGCGTATGCGATCTCACTGTACAGCATGATGGGCAATGTGGGGGCCAGTCTGATGCCGATTGCACTGTCGGCAATCGCCGTGGCGTTGGGATGGCGTTCAGCCGTATCTATCTGTGCGTTACCAGCTGTCTTGTTGATCCCTTTGGTTGGGCTCAGATTTCGGAACGCACGCGTGTTGACAGCGTCAGACAGCTCAGAAGAGCCGCTGATGCGTCTCATGTGGCGGCAAATGGGATTCCTAAGCCCGCACGGTCTTGCGAAACCGCGATGTGGTTCTGCTGGCGACGGTCTACGCCTTAGCTGGTATGGGGACAGGGGTAGTGTCAGGTTTTCTGTCTCTGTTGGCGTTCGACCATTTTGCGCTCAGTACCACAGCCATTGGGGGTGCCCTATCCCTGTATTACCTAGCTGGCGTCTTTGCCAAGCCACTCATGGGGTATCTGTATAATCGTTGGGGAGCTCGGACGGCATTGTGGATACCGCTTCTACTCTCAGGCGTCTTGACGCTTGGGCTCGCTCTGACTCCGTGGCGATTCAGCTTCGTTCCGATCATTGCCCTATTGGGCGCAACCGTCCCCATCAGTCCGATCATTCTTACGGCGGCGGTGGATCGAAGCGATAAATCAGCGATGGCCTCTTCCGTGGGGTTCATCTATACCTGCCTCGGGTTGGGCTTCGTTTCGCCCTTGATCGGCGGCTGGCTGGCTGAGCTCTATCGTTTGGAGTGGTGCTACGTCTATGCTGCAATCCTGCTCTGGATCGCCGCGGGGGTCGCGTTGCTGTTGCCGAATCGGAAAGGGTGATGCCAGCGCGGAACATAAGGTGCGGGGGTGGCTCCAGAGAGTGTAGGATCAGATGCTGTAATGAATGTTATGACCCTCCGACTGCTCGCTAACTTTGAGCAGCTTGCGGGTTCCTACGGAACTCGTGTCCAGTATTCGAGTCGCTGTGCAGGTCGCCGCTTGTGGTAGATCGGGTACTCGCGACAGCGAAGTATGGCATGCGCCTGTCTCCAGCAAGAGCGCTGTCTGTCCTGAGATTATGTTTGAGCCAGATTTTGGGGGTAACGGCCAATCAATGTGAACTCCCACGCGGTTGCAGGAATCAGATGATCGCCCAGTCTTGTTGCCTAGCTATCGGACTTCCGAAGCGAGGCCCAGAGGAGTGTCGCCAACTCTTGTCCCAAGTGATCCAACGTCTCATCCTTGTCCTTGTCTGGATACAGTGTGAGATATAGAGGGAACGATATTGCTGTACTCAATAGCACGCTGGCAACGGCTCGCGTATCGCAGGATCGAATAAATCCTTGCGCCATCCCGGCAGCAAGCAGCCCAGCAGTGCGATCAACCATCTGACCAAACAAGGTTTCAAAACGTTCTTTCACGCGATCGTGATAGAGGAGGGGTTGCTGCTCCATGATCTTGAATAGGTCGGGTTTTTCTTTGAGCCGTCGTATCGAATCGGCGATCACGACTTGGACAGCTTGCTCTGGGGCAAGCTCGACCTGCTCAATCCGCTCAATCACAGACATCATCTGATCGAAATGGTAAACGAGGATTTCTAGAAGCAGATCTTCTTTGCTTGCGTAGTAGAAGTAGACCGTGCCCTTTCCGACATTGGCTACTTCGGCGACCTCGCTCACGGTAGCTGTATGATAGCCCTTGGCTGCAAAAACCTTCACAGCGGCATCGCGAATCGCCTCACGTTTCGAAGGGCTACTGTCTTTCACATTCTTGTTCATGCCACCTGTATGCATTGAGCAATAGCATACTGAGCTTCTAGCTCAGCGACCAGCTCAGCCACAGGAACAATCTCCTTGACGCGAGGTGTGTTGGCTCCGGCAAATGCAAAGCCTTCATCGAGATGACCTTCTTTGGCATTCGTTAAGGCCCGGGCAATGCAGTAGGGGGACGTCTCAGCGTTGCAAGTAGTCAGGCAATGCCACGGACAGTTCGTTGGCCTTCGCACGCCTTGGGCAACGTCTGCCAGGAAGCTGTTGTCTATGGCTCGCCCCGGCAGACCTAAGGGGCTATCAATGATCGTCAAATCACCAGGTTCACAATCAACATACGCTTGCTTGAATGCAAGATCTGCGTCGCATTCATCCGTAGCCACAAAGCGTGTCGCCATCTGAACGCCCGAAGCCCCGATCTGCAACATTTCATGGATGTCAGCTCCAGAGAAGACGCCGCCAGCTGCCAGCACAGGAATCGGTTGATCATGGAGTTGCTCATACGGCTGGACAGTTTCCAAGACACCGATTACAAGAGATCTCAAGTCATTCGTGTCCGAATCCAAATCGTCTCTCTTGAATCCCAAATGCCCGCCAGCTCGTGGACCTTCCACTACAAACGCGTCTGGAAGCCGTTGGTAGTGGCGGTCCCAATGCTTGAGAATGAGCTTGGCGGCACGCGGAGAAGAAACAATGGGTACGAATGCAGTCGAAGTCTCCTCAAGTACCTCAAGAGGAATCCCTGCAGGTGGACGAAGCGGCAATCCTGCACCCAAGAAGATGACATCAGCCCCTTCTTCCATTGCAGCCCCAATCAGTGTGCTGCAGTCGGTTAGAGCCATCATGATATTCACTCCGATGGGACCCCAGCAGGACACCTTCGCACGAACGATCTCCTTCCTCAGTGCTCGGACGTTCGCTTTGTGAAAATTGGTCTTGAAGTCAGGCTCCATCATGCCAATGCCTGCTGCAGAAATTACACCAATTCCTCCGGCACGCGAAACAGCACTAGCAAGACCAGACAAAGAAATTCCTACACCCATGCCTCCTTGGACAATGGGCAGTCTTGATACAACATTCCCAATCCGTAGCTCTGGCATCGTCTCCATTCTCTTCTCACTCCTCATGATGACTTGTCCACTTCTTTACCTCTCAAGAATCATCGTTCTAGCGCACGCCCTACTACACGCCTTGCTCAACCAGCCGATAGGTGTCAGAGTAGATGGCGATTGCTGCTGCCAGGGACAGGATCTGGGGACTTCGCTTCCGTGCAAAGACTACATCGGACATAATCTGTCGCATTTCTCGGAATGATTTTTCCAAGTAGCGCACTGTACAAAGAGCGTGAACTCGGTTCCTGAATGTCAACGGTGCTCCAACAAGTTGCGCGAGCAGGCGATCGAGGTGAAGCGAGCGAAGTCGCGCGGCTTCGTTCATGATTTCCTCCCAGCCAATGCCTGCTCTCACGATCGGCAATCCTCCTCTGACTTGAATACCAAGACGTTGGAGCTTCTTCAGAAAACAGATGAAGTCGTGTTCGCTCGTCAGACCCAGCGATTGCTCTCCCTGCAATTCGAAGCGCAAGAAAACATCTTTGATTCCCGCTTTCGCAGCCCTAGATGCCAGTTGTGGCTCAGCAATCTCGCTTGCACAGATATCGGCACTCATGCCGCCGACCTGTTTGCCAAACCGCCATTGCTCCAACTTTGCAAATACTCTACTTAGCCAAGCAGCGTCCGACTTCGCGTCTGCTGCAGTGAA
>Ga0075120_10001906_pt1 | contig 15639 bp, 14 predicted proteins | sample AntAceMetag02UKL_FD_69792 | JGI IMG/M metagenome (GOLD analysis project Ga0075120, IMG submission 69792) | Saline lake microbial communities from Ace Lake, Antarctica - Antarctic Ace Lake Metagenome 02UKL | ecosystem: Environmental > Aquatic > Non-marine Saline and Alkaline > Saline | place... | reverse complement strand
ATTTGGTACTTACGTCATTGTTTGGAATTATAGGTTTGGAAGACTGGGCTGCAGCACATCCTCATGTGACATATATGTGGCTTTGTATGGTTATTTTAATATTTTTTGGCTGGCTTGCAGGAAAAAGTGTTTCCATGGTGCCCAAAACAGCACAGAACGTATTTGAAGTCGTGATATCAGGGCTTGAAGAATTCATGGTCACGGTTACAGGGGATGAAGGAAGAAAATCCTATCCCATTGTATTAACCATATTTTTGTTTGTCCTTTTAGGTAACCTCATGGGATTGGTTCCCGCTTTTTTCCCGCCAACAGCCAACATTAACACTACACTGGGTCTGGCAATAATTGCTGTGGGCTGGAGCCATGTGATTGGTATCCAGCGTCATGGGGTTAAGTATATTAAGCATTTTTTAGGGCCTGTTCCTGCAATGATCCCTTTGTTTCTGCCCATTGAACTTATCGGTCATACAGCCAGAGTTCTTTCTCTAACCTTCCGTCTTTTTGGAAATATGATGGGCCATGAGCTTGTTGTCGGAATCCTTCTGACCCTGGGTGGTATGTTCCTTGCCCCGCTGCCAATTATGGCATTGGGTGCGTTTGTTGCCCTGGTACAGGCATTTGTATTCTTTTTGTTGTCAACCATGTACATTGCAGGCGCAATAGAAGAATCACATTAATAGGCAATAGCCTACACGTAAGGCGTTTTACGGGATTTGGAAGAAGCCCCGTTATTTTTATATTATTTTATTAATTTATAAGGAGTAAAACATGGAATTTCTAGTTGGTAGTGTATGGGCGGCAGGTCTTGCCATCGGTATAGCAGCTTTTGGTTGCGGTATTGGTCAGGGTTTGGGTCTTAGTGGCGCAATGAGCGGTATTTCAAGAAACCCTGAAGCAGCAGGTAAAATCCAGGTTAACATGCTGATTGGTCTTGCAATGATCGAGTCTCTTTGTATTTATGCGCTGGTTGTTGCTCTGATTCTTATGTATGCTCATCCTGCACTTAAAGGTGCGATTGCTGCCATGGGCGGACATTAAGCCATACTATTTAAATTAGACTGTTTTTAATAAAAAGGGTGTAAAATATTTTATTTTACACCCTTTTTGTTTTTTAGATTTATAAATTACTGAGTTCCTGGCTGCCGAAGACTTTAATATTTTTTTGAGCAAGAATTTTTAATGCCTTATCATGATCATCAAACCGGAAAATCATGATGGCGTTTTTGCCTTTTGGATTTGCAAATGCATACATGTATTCCAGATTGATTTCATTTTCAAAAAATGGGTCTAAAATCTTATTTAATCCACCTGGCTCATCTTCGACTTCAACGGCCAGAACCTGGGTTGTACCAACTTTAAACCCATTTTTTTCCAATACTTTTTTGGCTGTTTCATTGTCATTCACAATTAAGCGAAATACACCAAAATCAGTGGTGTCAGCAAGAGACAATGCTCTTATATTGACATTGGCATCCCTTAATATAGCAGTAACTTCTGCAAGCCTTCCTTCCTTGTTTTCAATAAATATGGATATTTGTTCAATAAACATGATGGCAACTCCTTTTATCTAATATCGTTCTCCTTTGAACATAGCCTTTCTTTTTTCAAGAAAAGCATGTGTTCCTTCTTTTGCATCTTCACTTGCCATAGTAAGTCCAAAGACATTATTTTCAATTTTGCATCCGGTTTCAAGATCAGCATTCAGGCCGATTTGAATGACGTCCTTTGCAGATTTTAAGGCGACCTTTCCTTTAGTGGCAATGAGGTTGGCTGTTTTCAAGACTTCATCCATGAGGTTTTCCGGCTCACAGATTTTATTAATAATGCCATATTCCAGTGCTTTCTGTGCATTAATGTTTTTACCGGTAAAAATCATTTCTTTTGCACGGTTTGAGCCTATTCGTCTTGCCAGTCTCTGTGTCCCGCCAAATCCTGGAATCAATCCCAGGTTGATTTCCGGCAGGCCAAAAAGCGCTTTATCAGATGCATAAATGAAATCACAGCCAAGAGCTGCTTCTAACCCTCCCCCCAGGGCAAATCCATTTACAGCTGCAATGGCCGGGATGGGAAGATCCTCAATCTTTGAAAAAACCTTTTGCCCTTTTCTTGAAAACCTTTTTCCTTCAAGGGGATTCATTTTTACAAGTTCTGCAATATCCGCTCCTGCAACAAATGCTTTATCCCCTGTGCCGGTAAGGATGAGAACTCTTATATCTGTATTGTTTCTTACCTGATCCAGGGCAATATTCAGTTCATCAAAAAGAGCATTATTGAGTGCATTTAAAGCTTTGGGCCTGTTAAAAAATATGGTTGCAACAGGGGTGTCAACTTTAAGAATAATGTTTTCAAAAGGCATGATGTTTTCCTTTGCTTAGATTATAATTGTTTGGGATTTGTAGCGTTTATATATTTTTCGATTCCATCTGTGATGCTATCGCTGATCGCTTTCTGGTAGGAATCACTCATGAGCCGCTTGCATTCTATTTTGTTACTGATAAAGGATGTCTCAATCAGGATAGACGGCATCCTGGCTCCCAGCAGAACATAAAACGGGGCCTGTTTAACACCTAAATTATTGATTCCTGAATATTTTTTTCTCATTCCCTTTATAAAAGAATTTTGCACAACATCGGCAAGCCGTGTGGATTCTTCAATCTTTGCATGCTTCATTAAATCACTTAAAATAAATTCCAGATCTGAGATGTTTTTTTCAGATGTTGCATTTTCCCTTGCTGCCACAGCAATGGCCTGGTCATCCGTGGCAAGGTTCAAGATATAGGTTTCAATGCCCCTGAGTTTTCTGCTTTTGGCTGCATTGACATGAAGGGATATAAATAGATCTGCTCTCTTTGTATTGGCAATTGCCGTCCTTTCTTCAAGGGTCAGCTTTTTGTCTGTTGTTCTTGTGAGCGATACAGTACATTTTAATCGCTTCCTGAGAGTTACAGCAAGTTTTTTGGCAATTTTCAGAACAATGTCTTTTTCCCAGACATTTTTATAATATCCAGGTGCTCCGGGATCAGAGCCGCCATGTCCTGGATCAATGATTATTGTTCTGACTCCCAGCGCTAACTGCCGTGTAATATCAGATGATTTTAAATTGTCTGTTGTTAGCCTGGATATTTTTTCAGGTTTTCCCGAATCTGTAATTTTGGGAGCAGAAGAAGGAACAGGTACTCCATTAGATCCTTTTCCCCAGATATCAAGGACAATCCTGAAGGGATCCTTTAAAGAAAATATTTTATAATTTTCAAATGATTTGATATCCACCACAACCCGTACAGTATGAGGAAGGTGTTGCCCTGCCCGGGCCTGGTTTAAAAGGTTGTCATTGATCGGGGTATGCTCGGCAATCCCTTTTCCAAGCTTTGTCTTTTCAATATCAATATAGAGTCGCTGAAAGGGTTTATTAATATCTGGATCTTTTTTCAAGAGTCTGTGGGAATACTTTCTTTCGCTTTCGGCATTGACAACAATTCTAGTGTATTCCGGGTTGGACCAGAATCGAAGATCTGTAACCATGGTATCACTGGTAGACTTATTTTCAGTGGGAGCAGGTTCTATGCCCACAGGTTTTTGATATGCATCATTAATGGCTTTCACTTTTTTTTCAATAGGGACCTCACTGTTTTGAATAAATTTTCTTATAAGCACATCATTTTTAGTCAATCTTTTTTTTGACTGGATGTGATGATTTTTTTTAGCAGTAAAAGTCGGGTGCACGGTTATGGACTTGAGCAAAGTTTTGGTACGGCCGGCATAAGCGCTTTTTGGATATTTATTCTGGAGTCTTGCAAGAAGATCAGCTACCTGGTGTTCGTGGATCTGCTTGCCAGACCATTTGGATAGACTTGTATAAAGCTGGGCTGCTTTATACATGCCGGCTGGCGCCCATGGGCTGTCAGGATGAAGCCTATATATGATTTCATATTGGCTGATGCAATTGAGCCATTCGATTTCTTTTTTCTGTTTGGAAACAGAAGCCCTCAGTTTTTTGTAGCAGGCATCTGCTGCCATATATTTTTGTTTTGCGCTGTCAGCAAAACCGTTTGTTGTGAAAATGAAAATACCGGTAAAGATAAAAAGGATGAGAAAAATTGGCAGTATGGATGTCTTAAGTTTGACCATATCCTATAGAATGCTTTTTTGTTTTAAATCGTTTAACACATTAATTGCTTCAAGTGGAGTCATACTTGAAATATCAATCTTTTCCAATGTTTTTTTAATGTATTGTTCATTACTGCTAAATAATTCCAGTTGATTGTCATCTATTTTCTTTTTCTTTTTGCTCCTTTTTTGTATTTTTTGTGGCAAAGGTTCTGGTCGATCAGTGTCGTTTTTTTGCTCAATGCAGGACAATATATATTTTGCATTGTTAATCACAATATCTGGAACACCGGCAAGCCTGGCCACCTGGATGCCATAGCTTTTATTGGTTCCGCCCTTAACCAGCCTTCGCAGAAATACAATATTATCATTGAATTCTTTGACGGCAATATTAAAATTTTTAATCCTGGGTTTTGTATCTTCCAGTTTTATTAATTCATGGTAATGTGTGGCAAAAAGGGTCTTCACCCCTTTATTATTGAGATCATGAAGGTATTCGGCAACGGCCCAGGCAATACTCATTCCATCATAGGTACTGGTTCCTCTTCCGATTTCATCTAAAATAATAAGGCTTTTGTGTGTGGCATTATTAACAATATTGGCGGTTTCTTCCATTTCCACCATAAATGTGCTCTGGCCCATGGAGAGATTGTCAAGTGCTCCGACCCTTGTAAATATTCGGTCCACAATGCAGATTGATGCTTTCTGGGCAGGAACGAATGATCCCATCTGTGCCATTAAAACGGTCAGGGCAACCTGTCTTAGTACAGTTGATTTTCCGGCCATATTTGGGCCCGTGATTAAAAGGATCTGGTTTTCAATATTATCCATTTCAATGGAATTGGGAACATATCGTTCACCTTTGATCAGTTTTTCCACCACAGGATGCCGCCCATCTTCAATTGAAATGAAGTCCTGTTCATTGATGACAGGTTTTGTATATCCGTTTTCCGATGCAGCCCGGGCAAGTCCCTGGAGCGCATCCACATGGGCAATGAAATCTGCTGTTTTAAGAATAAGGGAGGCTTTTGAAATAATTATTTCCCTGATAAAGTTGAAAATTTTGTATTCCAGGGTATTGCGCTTGTCCTGGGCATTTAATATGGTGGACTCAACCTGTTTCATCTCATCAGTGATGAATCTTTCAGCATTCACAAGGGTCTGCTTCCTGATATAATGATCAGGGACCAAAGTTGCCTGAATTTTTGATACTTCGATAAAATAACCAAATACTTTATTGTATTTAATTTTAAGAGAAGACAATTTTGTTTCTTTTTTTTCTTTTGCCTCAGTCTTTGCAATCCAGGATTTCCCGTCCCGTGAAATTAACAGCAGTTCATCCAGCTCAGGACTGTAACCATCATTGATTAAACCGCCTTCATTAAGGACATGGGGGGCATCTTCCCGAATGGCTTTTTGGATCAAGCTGGATAGAGATCCCAGTTCTTTTAAGATCATTTCCTGATTTTCAATATTTTTTCCCGTAAGTATTGGGCTTTTAAATAAGGAGAGTTCCTTAAAAAGATGAGGGAGTTTTTTTAAAGAATTTTTAAGGGCAATCATGTCCCTGGCATTGCCCTGGCCCATGGAAATCTTGCTGCCGAGACGCTCGAGATCATAAACTGATTTCAAATGGTTGATGATCAATTGATGGATATGGGAAGCTTTGGTGATTTCTTCAATGCAGTCCAGGCGCTCCTGGATTTTATTTTTATCAATCAAGGGGTATCTGATCCAGCTTTTTATAAGTCTTGAGCCCATGGCCGTAATAGTCTGGTCAAGCACCTGGATCAGGGTTCCTTTTTTATCCAGTGTCTGTATATTGGTAAGGATTTCAAGATTTTTACAGGATCTGTCATCGATTACCAGAAAATTTTTCAAGTCATAGGGTATAATCTGGAAAATATGCAGGGTTTCCTGCATCTGGGTGTTCTGGACATAGGAAAGGATGGCACCTGCAGTAGAAATGGATGCAGCCATATGCTCGACACCAAATCCTTCAAGACTTCTGGTTTTAAATTTGTTTAAAAGCCTTTCCTTTGCGTCTTCAACATAAAAGTCAGTTTTATCAAGATAGGTGATTTGCCTTCCTTTAAAAGCCTGCCGTATATGGGTATAGGCAGGGTCTTTTTCAAAACTGGAAGGCAGAAGAATTTCTTTTGGGTCAACTTTTAAAGCTTCCTCAATGAGTTCTAACGGTATTTTTGACTGCCTGGATTCAACCTGTGTGGTTTTAAAGGTTCCCGTTGAGATATCAAGATAGGCAATAGCGGCAACATCCCTTATTTTTGACAGGGCCAGAAGAAAATTATTAGACCCTTTATCAAGTAATTCCTCCTTTAAAATCATGCCCGGGGTGATCACCCGGACAACTTGTCTTTTTACCAATTCCTTTGTCAGCGCAGCATCTTCCATCTGTTCACATACTGCAACCTTGCATCCATTCTCAATCAATTTGGCAATATAATTGTCAGCCGCCCGAAAGGGCACGCCACACATGGGAATGGGGGCATCAGCATTTTTATTCCTGGAGGTTAAAGCAATTCCCAGGATAGATGCTGCCTTTGCTGCATCTTCAAGGAACATTTCATAAAAATCTCCCATCCGATAAAATAAAATTGTATCTTTATAAGATTCTTTGATGGACAGGTATTGTTCCATCATGGGCGTATTTTTTTTTTGGCTCATGCGCTAGTTTAGTTTCAGCAGAATCAATCACCAGTATCAAATTTAGGATCTTTTTTATTGTTGTTTTCAGGTGGCACTAAATCGGGCTGCTCATAATCAGGCTGCTCGAAATCGGATTGCTCGAAATCAGGCTGTACTGGTTCAGGTTGCTCTAAATCAGGTTGCACATAATCAGGCTGCGCTGGTTCGGGCTGTTCAATAATCAGCTCTTTTTTCAGTTCTTTTTTAATATAGGGGTCATGCTGGAATACGTCCAGTTCTGATTTTAAAGCAGTTAGTTTTTCTTTAAAGGAAGCAATGGTGGCATCTTTTGTTTTGATCTCTTTTTTTAAGCCAAGTCTTATCACAAATCCCCTGATGCTGGCTATAATAATTCCTAAAAGAAAGCAGATTCCAAAATAAGCAATATTTTGAAGTTCCGGGATGGTCCAGTTCCAGGAGGCAATTTTAAGATCAATTTTAAGCGCTGCCGTTGTCATGAAATAATCTAAATTCTGATAAACAAAGATCCCGATAAAACTCAGGACGATCAGCCATAAAATGTATTTAATTGTTTTCATTTATCCGCTCCATATTTAATTTTTTATTGCATCTCTTTAAGTTTTAATAATCATAGATTAATTTTTTTCTTTTTTCAATTCTTCTTTTTTTTAATAAAATCATCCTTATTTACCAAAGCCTGTGACCAAGCCAGGGATTCAGGCCAGGGATTCAGGCCAGTCGTGCTTTTGCGTAAGCTGTGGAATGGAAAAGCCTTTGGATAAATCGCTATTTTCGCTTTTTGCCAACCCTGGCATTATGCGTAAATAGCGATACCCACTATCAGACCACCCCAATAACGACAATAAGGAAAGCCTGACCCAGTTTAGAGAAAAACCGGATTAATCAGATTGATGTCAGGATTGGTTGAAAAAAGGGTCCAGTTTAAATTTTCCGGTAAAATCTTTTTAGAGATCTCAAAACATGAAAAATGAAGGTGGGGCCGTAACAGCGGGTTTTTATAAGTATCACACACCCTTGCAATGACATCTTTTTTTCGGATGACATGGCCAATTTTCAAACCCTTTTCAGGTATAATATGGGCATATGCAAAGAGGATTCTTTTGCTGGAAGATATTGAGTTTTCATGTTCAACAACAAGGGTCTGAGCCAGAAAATCATCACAGATATTTAAAATAATTCCATCATCCATGGCCGGCACCTTAATGGAATCATCAAAGTACTGCATTTTTTCTGAATGTATTTTGTAATAGGTGATGTCAATGCCTTCATGCACAGAATGCCGGAATTTAAAATCTCCCCACCATTTGTCCTTACTTGAAAAAAGCATTCCGCAATGAAACATCCATAGAACTTTTTGGCCATTTCCCAGGCCGAAAGACAGGTCATTGACCTGGGAAATAACATCAAGATAGTCAGAGAATCTGCTCATTACAGGGTTTTTAGAATTATTTTATGTCCCATAAGATTAATGTCTGCGATAATGGCTTTCACCTCCATGCTTTCTCCCAGAAGACCTTTTAAAAGAAAGCTATCTTCACCAACCGGGCTTATAGCAGCCACATTTTCCATGATCAGTTTTTCATCATTGCCGTTTCGTAAATATACATTGGACTCACACATTTTTATTTTCCTTTATCCATATTATTTATTTATTACCATTTTTACTCTTAAACACATATTTTTACAACAATCAATGATGGCTCCGCCATATATTTTATTCATTGCACAATTGACCACCAGTGTATTTTTTAAAAATTGATATCCTGCCTGTTCATGGATATGGCCGCATAAAACCATTAATGGCGGGTGTTTTTCAATGAATGTTTTTAACTGGAGGCTTCCTGCACTGAATTTGTTCCCTACTTTGTCACACACACCTCTGGGTGGCGGATGAACAACCAGGATTGTCTGTGGGGTGATATTATATTTAATAGCATCCAGGCGTTGAGCCTCTTTAAGGCAAATTTTTGAAAAAAAAGGTAGAGGGATAGTGCCATTGAGGCCAAGAAACTGTGAATTTTGATATATCACAGGTACATGGTTCAGAAGGGTGGTATTGTCCTGATTTTGTAAAAGTCCTTCAACACGTTTTAAATCAGAGTTTCCCCGGATACCCAGAATGGGAATGGGGATATCCTTTAATTGTTTCAGGGTCTTTAAAGGGGAAACATAATTACTTATATCTCCGGCAATGACAAGAATATCAGGGGTGTTTTCTAGGATAACCTCATTAATTCTTGCAATTTTTTCAATGTTTCCATGAATATCAGCTACAGCATAGATCCGCATTTTTATCCCTGATGCTTTATTTGGAATTTTAAAAAACCCTTGCAATTATCCTGAATTGATTATTGCCTTGTTTTAATCAGATTAACTTGACTATACTATTTTAGAATAATAAAAAAGGATACAATTTTTTAAAGAGGAGTTGCACAATTTATGGATAAAATTGCATCATTAAAAAGATTATTAGATCCTAAAAAAATAGCAGTTATCGGCGCATCAAAGTCCAAGGATAAAGTCGGGGGCATTATATTCCGGCGGCTTTTAGGTTCAAGAAGACGGTTATTCCCTGTAAATCCTAAAGAGACAGCCATTGAAGGCCATAAGGTCATTCCAGACATCAAGTCCCTGCCAGACGATATTGATCTTGCCATTATTACTATTTCTGCAGAAGCTGCAGTAAAATCCGTGGAAATGTGTATTGAAAAAAAAATTGCCAATTATATCATTGTGGCTGGTGGGTTTGGTGAAGTGGGCACCACAGGCAGGGACCTGGAAGAAAAATTAACAAGCCTGGCAAAAGAGAATAATGTCAATATTCTTGGTCCCAATTCTCTGGGGATATTTCTGCCTGATGAAAATATTGATACCATCTTTGTTGAACATGGGGACAAGGCCCTTGACAGGAACGGCAGGGTTGCCTGTATTGTTCAAAGTGGCTCTGTGGGAGTTGAAGCCCTTGGGTATGCGGCTAATACTGGCTATGGCATGCGGGCCTTTGTGGGCCTGGGCAACAAGTGTGATCTTGATGAAATCGATTTTCTTCAGTATTTCAGCCAGGACAAAAAGACAAATTGCCTGGGGTTTTACCTTGAAAATATTGAAAAGGGCAGGCAGTTTTTAACATCTGCAAAAGAAACCTCCAGAAAAAAACCCGTGGTTGTTTTAAAGGCTGGAAGGACTCATACTGCGGCTTCCGCCGTCAGTTCCCATACAGGAAAACTTGCTGGTTCTGATAATGTGATCTCTGGGGCATTAAAACAATTCGGGATTCAGCGGGTTTTTGATGATGAAGAGTTCTGTGATGCCACCAAGGTGCTTTCCATGCTCCCGGGTGCCCCGGGAAACAGGGTGGCTGTTTTAACGGCTGCCGGTGGTTATGGGGTGATGTGTACTGATTTTATCGAGAACAATGACAAGCGGGCAAAGCTTTTGATGGCAAAGCTTTCTGAAACCACTAAAAAGCAGATAAAACAGGCCACCTTTCCCTTTACCGCCTGTGATAATCCTGTGGACATAACGGCAAGTGCTGATGACAGAATGTTTTCCGACAGCCTTGATGCATTGATTGAGGATGATGGAGTGGATATTATTATCTGCATTGCTTTTTTTGCGCCGCCTGGGATTACGGAAAATCTGATTGATATCATTGCCGAAAAAATCAAAAAATCAGATAAACCTGTGATAGTATTTACCAAGTATGGACCCTTTACAGACAACAGTATTAAAAATCTATACTATGCCGGGGTTGCAGCATATCCTTCCGTTGGAAGAGCTGTCCGGGCTGCCCGGTTTCTGGTGGAAAGAACAAAGATAAAACAGCGGCTTGATCAGGAGGCATAACAGTATGGAAAAAAAACTAAAACTATGGTTTGAAAATCTTGATGATAAAGAACATCCCGATGAGTTTGATGCCAAACAACTGGTAAAACTCTATTCAATTAAAGTGCCTGAAGGCAAGAGACTGGGACCAAAAGATGAATTTGATGTTAATGGAATCGATCCTCCCTATGTATTAAAGGTCTGTTCTTCAAAAATTCTGCACAAAACCGAACTCCAGGGTGTGGTATTAAACAATGACAATGAAAGTGTTCAAGACAATTTAGCCATGATACAGCAGCGTTTTCCCAATGAGAATATCCTTGTTGAAAATCAGAGCACTTATATGGGGCCGGAATTTATTATCGGGATCATCAAAGATCCAGCTCTTGGTCATGCTGTAATGGTTGGGGCAGGGGGGGTGCTGACGGAATTGTATAAAGACACATCATTCAGGCTGGCTCCCTGTTCAGTAACCGAAGCCACTGATATGATTGACGAACTGGTTTTATCCCCGGTATTTGAAAACTTCAGGGGCATGACCCTTGATAAGGAAAAGCTTGCTCAAACCATTTCACAGGTGGCAAGGCTTGCCCATGATCTGGGCGATAAATTGAGTCAGCTGGATATCAATCCAATTGTGTTCAGTAATGGGGAATGGATTGCCCTTGATGTTAAGGTTGTGTTTGAATAAAAAATTGTCTATTCAAAGATTTTTTCATCAGTTGCATGGGCTTCTTCTGCATCCTGCTCCATGTCCCGGATCTTGCCGTCCTTTTTATTCTGCCAGTATTCCTTGTACCATTCATTGGCAATGATCATGGACATGACCTCATTGGTTCCCGTCCAGATGGAGGCCAGGCGAAGATCCCTGAAAATTCGCTCCACAGGATAGATGTTGGTATATCCAATGCCGCCCATGACCTGCATGGCATTGTGGACGGCTTTCTGGCAGGATTCTGTGACAAATTTCTTGGACTGGGATACCAATCGCCGGATTCTTCTTTCATTGATCTGTTCATCCACGGCCCGTGCTGTCGTGTAGATCACGGCCCGGGCTGCATCCAGCAGGGTGATGGCCTCTGCCACCTGGAAGGACACCCCTTGAAAGGCTGCCACGGGCTGGCCAAAGGCCTTCCTCTTTGAGGTATAACCTGTGGCCACATCCAGGGCCGGTACTGCAGCGCCAATGGTCATGGCGGCTGTGCCCAGACGTTCCGGAATCATCATGGTGTTGAAAACTTTAACGCCCTGGTTCAGTTCTCCCAAAAGATTTTCCTTTGGTACAATTACATCCTTGAACACCATCCGGGCCGCACCGCCGCCCCGGCAGCCCATGAGATTCAGTTTGCCGGCTTCCTGTAAAAATTCCTTTGGGAATTTAATTTTATCGGCATCCATGTCCAGGATCATTCTTCTGGGAATGGATTTGACAAAATCCCGGGTCTCGTTTCTCAGTTGTTTTTGTTTATCACTTAAAAGATAGTCAAACATAAAAAATACTCCTTTTGGTTTTAAAAATCTTTATGGCTTTTGTTATAAAGGCACTAAAATATTTTTTTTGGATTGATTCTGGCAATTTTTCTGTGCCTGCCATAAAGAAGATCATCCATAAAAAGGGCTATTTTCTGGTTCAAGGCATTCCGGGAAATATAAAACCGGACAATTTTGTGGATCAGTATGTCAGGTTTGGTATAGGGGCAGACACAAATACAGAACCCGCAGTCAGACCCGATTGTTTTCCAATAGGAGAAGCATTTTTCCTGAAGTATGGACCAGTGCCTGATATGTCGGCTGTAAGGTTCGTCCCCGTGGGTAATGGAGCCTGAAGGACAATTATCTGCGCATTTTTTACAGATTTTACAAAATTCTTCCATATGCCTGGGCTTTGGGACAGGAGAGTCTGGCAGTTCAAGGTCAGTGGTCACAATGGCAAGCCTGACACAGGGGCCATGAACCCGGTGCATGAAAATTCCCATGCGGCCCAGTTCGCCAAGGCCTGATTCCACGGCCAAAGGAACGCAGAGGACATCATAGTTTGCATCATTATGGGCCCTTGCCTGGTATCCGAAATTCCTGATATACCCGGCCAGGATATTGGATATTTTTGCAGACTCCACATATTTTTGTGCAGATTCCTGGAGCACACTGCTGGTGGGCGCTTTTTTAATCATTTCAACCCTCATTGGCACCACGATGATAATGGCTGTTTTATGGGTCTGGTCTGTCTTTTTTCCCCAGGTTTTTGCATGCCGGCCTTTATGACTGTAAAAATGGTGGGGCTTTAAGTGTAGAAATCCCACATCACAGGCCCCGTAAAATTTTGCAAAATCTGTGATAGTCTTACAAAATTGAACGGGATCTATACATGCTTTTTGTTCAGCCACTTTTCCTGTGGACAAAGGAATGGATTTTTCAAGGTATTCAAAGGCAGCTTCATAGCAGGGGGCAGTGTAAAAATCATGATAGACCTGTTCTTTTTCGCCAAATTCAGGTTTTTTATGAATCTGTCGGTCGATTGATCTGTTTTCAGGATAAAGGCTATAATATGTTTCCATCAGTTTTGGATGATGCTGGATATTATTCCTGGCAAACATATTATCCCTTTCATCATATTGTTCTGCTTTTGAGGTGTCTCGCCCAAATGATTTGTCAGGAAAGAATTTTATCCCTGAAATCAGGCCAAAAAGACCAGCCCCTGATAAAATAACTATGTTAAGGGTTTGAAAAGTATCCAGAGTCGCAAGAAACCAGCCCCAGACAACTATGTTCAGTACAAAAAAAACCAATGATAGGACACCTGCCCGGATTTCTTTTTCCCTGAAAGAAGACAGGCTTAAGCCCAGCAGGAAAAGAGATGTTCCGGTTAAGATTATCCAGTTGATAGATGTGAGTATGCCGGTCATGGGAGGCGTTCCTAAAAAAGTCTATTGATTTTTAAAATTGTCATGAAGTATCCTGCCCTTTATGATTACCATTTTAATGGGTGTCAATCCAGCAAGATAGCAGAGATCTGCCGGCGTATCAATATCCCAGACCACAAGATCAGCATCTTTGCCTGTCTCAATGCTGCCCTTTGATTGTTCCAGGCCCAGGGCTTTTGCACCATTGATGGTGGCTCCGAGCAGTGCTTGTTCACAGGTCAGGTCAAACAGCATGCAGGCCATGTTGAGGATGAGTGTCATGGAATGAACCGGGCTGGAGCCTGGGTTCAGGTCTGTTGATACAGCCATGGGAATCTTAAGGTCTCTGAAGGTATGAACGGGGGGTTTCTGTTTTTCCTTTAAAAAATAGAAGGCGCCGGGTAAAAGAACAGCCGTAACATTGTGCTCAGCCATTTTTTGAGCCCCGGACAGGGACAGATATTCAAGGTGGTCACAGGAGAGAGCAGAAAATTGGGCAGCAAGAGCTGCTCCATTGGAATCAGATAACTGCTCTGCATGAAGTTTGATGTTAAGTCCCAGATCCTTGGCTGTTTGAAACACTTTTTTTGTCTGGGAAAGATTAAAGGCAATGCGTTCACAAAATACATCCACGGCCGTTGCAATTCCCTGCTCTTTCACAGCCGGCAGCATGGTTTGGGTCACGAGATCAATATAGCCGTCAGAATTGTCGGTAAATTCCCGGGGCAGGGCATGTGCACCCAAAAAAGTTGCTTCTATGTGCAAAGGGAAAGTTTCATCCAATTGACCTATGACCTCAAGGAGTTTGAGTTCGGTTTCAAGGTTGAGCCCATAGCCGGATTTGATTTCAAGAGTTGTGATTCCCTGGCTTAATAATGCGGCCACCCGCTTTGAGGCGGAGATGAATAATTCATCCTTTGAAGCCTTGCGGGTGGATTGTACTGTGGAAAAGATGCCGCCGCCTTTTTTTGAGATCTCTTCATAGCTTGCGCCCTTGAGCCTCATTTCAAACTCATTGGATCTTGATCCTCCCCAGACAAGATGGGTATGGCAGTCTACAAATCCCGGCAGAATCCAGCCGTTTTTGCAATCAATAAGCTTTTGACAGGAGGCTCTCAAGTGATCTGGCAGGTCTTTTTGACTGCCAATCCAGGAAATGGTTTCCCCGCTGACAGCAAGTGCTGCTTTTTCAATAATTGAAAAGGCATTGCCTGTCATGGTGGCAACATGGCAATTGATAAAAATGGTATTAATTTTATCAGGTTCCAGGGGTGTCATGATTTCTCAGCCTCCATATTTGGTGAATTATTCTATATAGTGCCTGACCGAAAATCCCGTGTTTGGGCGGCTCGTAGAGGAGCAATGCTCCTCTGCGAGCCGTTCAAACACAATGCATATTGATCATGGGAAGTTTTACGCCCTTAGTGTTGGCCATATCAATAGCCGTGTCATAGCCGGCATCTGCAAGGCGGATGATCCCTGTGCCCGGATCATTTCGAAGAACAGTGGTCACACGTTTTTCTGCCTCGGGCGTGCCATCGGCCACAGTGACCTGGCCTGCATGGAGGGCATATCCAATACCCACCCCACCCCCATCATGGAAGGAGACCCATGTGGCGCCGGAGGCAACATTTGTCATGCAGTTTAACAAGGCCCAGTCTGCCACTGCATCTGAGCCGTCTTTCATGGCTTCTGTTTCCCTGTAGGGGGATGCAACGGATCCACAGTCCAGGTGGTCCCTGCCAATAACAATGGGGGCTTTTACTCGTCCATCCCTGACAAGGTCATTGAACAGTTTGCCGGCTTTTTCCCTTTCACCATACCCCAGCCAGCAGATTCGTGCGGGCAGTCCCATATGTTCAATTTTTTCCCCGGCCATTTTCAGCCAGTTGACCATTTTGGTTTTTTCAGGGAAAAGCTTGAGAAGTTCCCGGTCAGTTACCTTTATGTCTTCGGGGTCCCCTGAAAGGGCAGCCCATCTGAAGGGTCCTTCCCCCTGGCAGAAAAGTTCCCTGATATAGGCCGGAACAAAGCCGGGATAATCCATGGCATTGTCAACGCCACGTTTCATGGCCTGGGCCCTTAAATTGTTCCCATAATCAAAGGCAATGGCCCC